>Ga0299912_10000557_pt1 | contig 31526 bp, 22 predicted proteins | sample RVTome_2_FD_207667 | JGI IMG/M metagenome (GOLD analysis project Ga0299912, IMG submission 207667) | Soil microbial communities from uranium-contaminated site in the Upper Colorado River Basin, Wyoming, United States - RVT95D214 (version 2) ... | reverse complement strand
TGTTGACAAGACGCTGAGCACGATAGGCAGCTATGGCGTTACCGAGACGGCTGATCCTGACTACGACACCACCTATTCAGCGGATTGCAGTGGCACGATTGCCCTGGGTCAGACGAAGACCTGCACGATCACGAACGATGATATTGCCCCGCAGTTAATAGTCATCAAGCACGTGATCAATGATAATGGTGGCACAAAGGTGGCGGCTGACTTTACCATAACAGTAACGGCAACGTCTCCATCACCGGCCACATTCCCTGGGGCTGAGAGTCCTGGCACGAATGTAATGCTGAATGCAGGTTCATACAGTGTAGCTGAGGGCGCTCACAACGGATATATTGTAAGCTACTCCGCTGACTGCAGTGGCACAATCTCTGTCGGACAGACAAAGACCTGCACCATTACCAATAACGACACCTACTTAGCCTACACGCCGGGATTCTGGAAGAACCATACCGCCGACGAGAAGAACGGCCACGACGCCTGGAAGTACACTAACTACACAACAGGCATGACTCTTGGGAGTATCTTCGATACATCTGTCGGTAACATACACCTCGGGTCATTGGCTGGTGACTCGTTGCTTGGGGCGCTGGGCTACAAAGGTGGAAATAACCTCGTAGGTGCCAAACAAATTCTGCTGAGAGCGGGAGTAGCAGCACTGCTTAATGCAGATTTCGCTGCGAACAATCCTGTTACGTTATACCCATATACATACGCTCTCTCAGTTGAGGAAGTCATCAACAGGGTAAATACAGCATTGGCCTCCGGAGACAGGCAGACAATCATCGCGGCTGCTGATGCACTGGATGCTCTAAACAACGGCGGACTGGAGTTCTTTGACTGGACCTGGCCAGTACCTTAACTCCAAGGCTTTGTTACTTAACTGGCATCCTGGAGGGAGGCTGAACAGCCTCCCTCCTCTCCTTTTCAGGTAAAGTGTTTGATTTCTGAGACAAGCAGAAAGTCGTTTCAAAAAGTAATTTGTCTTACGTACAATTGGGATGATACAATAAAAACCGAAAGCAAAAAACTACATCTTCTTCTCAGCCAAATTTGGAGAAGCTGTAAGTGAGTCCAGTGCCAGTAAACAAACCAAGAGCCAAGGGAACCACGGTTAACCACGGTCTATTTGTGAGAGGTACGCTTGCGGCCTTGGTTATCTTCGTTGTTTTAATTGCCCTGGGCAGTTTCAGCAGCCGGGAACCGGTGGTAAAACCCCCGGAAAATTCATCGAACACTCCACCTTATTCGGCGGTCATTGCCTATGGGACTTCATATGGAGCACCTAATGCGCCGATCACCCTGGAAATCTACTCGGATTTTCAATGCTATTTTTGCCAGGAGTTTGCACTCGGCATACAAAAACAGCTGGAAGCAACCTATGTGGCTGAAGGCAAAGTCCGCATAGTATACAAGCATAGAATTGGTTATGGCGACGAATCCTGGTTGGCGGCTGAAGCCTCGGAGTGTGCATCAGAACAGAACCAGTTCTGGCCCTACCATGACCTCTTGATGCAACTACGCCTTTCGTCTAGCAAGGAGGACATTTCTTCTGAAAAGCTAATCGACTTGGCGCGTCAGTTGGGATTAAATGTTGATAAGTTTACGGCAAGCCTTAATTCAAGAAAATTCAGTACAAAGGTATCTCAGGAAAACGATGAAGGCATGAATCTAGGCCTTACCAATATTCCTAAATTTTACTTCAATGGAGTAGTGGCTAATGATTCCATCGGGGATTCATTCCAGAACTTTCAAAAGGTTATTGACGCTGAGCTCGCGAGGTTGGGCAAATGACGACTAGAACCAGGGATGCAGTAAACGAGACAAAACCTGTAAGATCGACACCTATTCAGGTTGCATTGTTAGTTTTAAGTCTGGTTGGAACAGGTATTTCCGGCTACCTTGTATACGCCCATTATTTCAAAATCGATCCAGTTTGTTTGCCCGGTGCTCCCTGCGAGGTGGTACTTACAAGTCGCTACGCTGATATGTGGGGAGTACCGCTGTCACTACTGGGTTTGCTCATGTACCTTGGTCTGCTGGTATTGTGTATCTGGCAATTGCTGATACGAAGTGAACAAAGAGGTCTCATTGCGTCTGGCGTTTACACTTTGGCTCTATCGGGAACCTTTTTTTCGTTGTACCTGCTCTACCTCGAGGCATATGTAATACACGGTTATTGCACATGGTGCCTCGCATCAGGGCTGGTCATCTTGAGTATGCTGATACTTTCCTTGGTGAATCTATCTCAGATGGGATTTAGCTTCAGAGGTCTTCCTCATTACCTCCGCGTACAAACTAAAAGATACGTTCGCTGGTAGTCGGCTGACTTCGTCTCAAGGTGGAACTATTAGTTGTATCATATTTCTATTTTTGCCATGAATAATAACCACTCAATAATCAGAAAGTTTAAAGCTTATCCCATTATCCCGCAAGAACCGGACTATCAGTTCTGGGTGTATACCCCACCCGACATTCAAGAATTGGTGTTCCTCAACCTCTTTACCATCTCTGACGACTTTAGGGCTGAATCCCAGGGGGAAATGGTAGGTGCGACTCTGTATCGCCCAAACAGTTCCTTTGGTATCGAATACAGGTCCTCCACTTTGGCCTCTCAGACCGGGAGAAGAAGTTTCCAACCACTTGATTTCATATCTCTCATCCTTTGATTTACCTTGAAGTACATTGCGAGTGTAGATTCCTTCCAGTGGAAACAGGGGGACAGGTAGAACGCCTGGTGGCAGTCTAAAATTACCGCTCTCCTCGTCGAAAGAAGTCTTGAGTTCATGAAAGGGAAATCCAAGTTTGCATAGGCTCGTGCCGGGATCAAGATTAGCGGTTGGATCTTTTATACTCGGATATGTCTTAACGAAATCCGGATCAAATGGATCTAAACGACCAACTACGAGATCTGCTTCAGGCAGGACCTTCATATCCTTGAGGGACATCCCATCTTTACCCCACCAGAAGCTGTGATTGGTGATCCAATGAGAATCAGCCTTAATGCTGCGTAGATTTTTTCTTTTTTGTTGTATACTAAGCCATGGTTTCTCTTGGGCTGCCTGTTGGTTAGCCTGGAATTCCTTGATTTCTTCTGTGTGTTTCCTGAATGCCTGAAAAGACTCGAAAAGATGAGCCACCGTGATGATCCAACCTTCTGCGTTTAAAATTACGAAATTGCCGCCATAGCATGCGGTAGTCTTGTCATAGTATCTTATTGAGATAATGACCGGCTGCATGAATTGGCGGACTAGAGTGCATGCCTGTGCAAACATGAGTCCCTCCACTAAGCTGAATTATCTGAAATAAAAAGTTTACTTTGTGCATATTATAACAGACCATGTTTATCTCTAGCCAAACAGATTAAACTCATAGACGTTAGTTTAGAAAGTCAAGCCTTATATCATATTGTGGCATCCATTCTACGGATATGATAGAATCCTTGCTACCAAATAGTTTTCGTTAAAGGATAAATCCTGAAGTACAAAGAGAAGATTACAGGAGGAGTGTATGGCTGAGAAATCGTTAATGGTTGAGCGACGCGAAAAGGTGGCTTTACTCACTATGAACCGACCCAGCAACTTGAATGCGTTAAACAAAGACCTTCAAGATAGCATCATTAGTGCTTGTGAAGAAATAAGGAATGATGATAGTGTCTGGGCAGTGGTGCTGACTGGTAGCGGGCGAGGATTCAGTTCCGGTGCTGATTTGCGTAGTGGTCGCCCTGAAGGTGGTCCGGTAGAACAGAGTCGGGAGGAACGAATAGACACATATGGTTGGGTTGGCAGATTGGCAACGGCAATCTATCGTACTGTAGATAAACCGATAATCGCTGCTGTTAATGGTGTTGCGGCTGGTGCTGGTATGTCAGTAGCTCTTGCGTGTGACATTAGGGTCGGCACACCAAATACGCGTTTCAAGGTCGTATTTCTGGAAAGAAGTCTGAGTACTGACACTGGTATGTCGTTTTTCCTCCCTCGTATTGTAGGTTATAGCCGTGCCTGCGATTTAATCTTTACGAGCCGCTTTGTTGAAGCGGAAGAAGCTTATCGTATTGGGTTACTCGACCGTTTGGTACCGGCAGATAAACTTATCGATGAATCAATTGCTTTAGCGAATCAGATTACGGCATTGCCACCAGTGGCTATGCAGGTAGCCCGACGTGTTCTTCAGGAGAGCATGGAATCACATTTTGAAGAGCAACTCAGGAACGAATATAACGGTCTTAATATGGCGCGGCGTGCGCCTCATGATATGCAGGAACAACGAGCTTCATTTTTAGAGCGCCGCCCACCTAAGTTTACAGGTAAATAATATTTGTCGTTTGAAAAGAGAAGGGCGGGTACTAAACCCGCCCTATTTCATTTATACTGCTTTATATTGGTCTATCAAATATAGATGCAGGACTGGGAATATGCTCGGGTGGTCGCACAAGTTTCATTTTACGAGCCTCGTTAGGACAGGTGAGCACGCAGAGACCGCAACCGATACACTCTTCGATATCGGTGTATGAGCGTTGACCGCCTAGTTCCGGAAAATCCTTCATGGTGATGGCACCAACCGGACACCTGCTGTCGGTACAAATACCACATGCCATGCACTCTTCCGGATTGTCTTCAACTACAAAGCGGCTCTTTGCATACGGGACCTGACCCAGTACTGGCTTTGTTCGGGCGGCTTCGACAAAAAGACCGCAACAATCATTACAACAAGAACATAGTACCCCGGGCATTCGATTCGAACTTCCGGTAGTGCTGACGAGTGGGAACTCATCGAGCTTGTCCAGAAAAGCTATAAGTTCATCATAGGTAATTTCTCTACCAGCACCACGCCTCAGATAACTCCGACCGTTGCTGCCAACAGCCAGGCATATATCAATTGGTATGGTATCCTTACAGGGTCTGTTCCTATAAACTACCCGGCAGGGACAATTATGCACGACTATCGGAGGATTTTTAAATATCTCGCGCATGTCTTCACATGGTAAAACACCCGGAATATCTTTGATGGCTCGCCATTTGGGTACAACTCTCATTATTTGTGTTACAGGTGGGATCTTTTCGCCGCTTTTAAGGCGTTCTGCCAGATTGTCTGAGTCCTCAAGAGTCATCTCCCGAAGCATGTCGAAAAGTTCAATATCATCATATTTGGGATTAGCTGACCCGACAAGGTCTTTTACCAGCGTCAGGTTTTTCACCAGGTTCCATTTTCCCCGACCAGGCGTAGCCAGACCTCGTTCATACAGGTATTGCAGGTTTTTCTCTAGTATTGCTTTATCCAGCGCTAGTTTTTCAGCAATTGCCTCTACTGTATTAGGTAGTTCGCGAAGAATCTCAGCTTGTTCCAGACTGGCAATTTTTTTCAACACTCTGGGGAGTGTCCTATTTTTCTCCTTGGTTATCTTACTCGCTATTTCCTGATAAATAGGTTCAATTTTGGCCATAAATACCCCATCCATATACATTTTTCATGCCAGATCAACGCAATGGTCTTTTAATGCGAAATATCCGCTATTCTCTTTTCAATTCCTTATCTATGTTATGCTGATTATCTACGTATCTCCATGCCTTTCCAGGCATCAAGCTCATTACGGTACGGGTCATTTACCAGACGTGATGGCATATCGAAGACCATGGTGGCGCGGTTCTTTGTATCATATGGTTCCCACTTCGGAATACCGGGATGACTAGGATTGCCCGTGCGCGCGAAGGCTAACCATGCTTCACTCATTGCCGCCGCAAACTCATACCTGTCAGGTTTGCTGCCGACATAAGGCACATCGTCAACAACATCGAAGACGTAAGCAATTTCGACGCCATGACCCGCCTTGAATAGTCCTCCGAGGAAATCGGACTGATAGGTGACGAGATACATATATGCTGGGGCACCACCGGCAGCCGCTTTCCGCTCGGCGAGTGTGATTGAAGACCGGCGTGCACCTTCGCTTTGAATACCAATAAGCAAGTCCCATGGCGTTGCTTCTGGTCGGGACTTTTTATATGTGGCAATTATGCTATCTACTCTGTCACCACACAGAGGTATCAAGCGCTGCCGCAGTTCTGCCTCAGAAAGCCTGCGCCGTCTTGGGTCGCCTGCCAGGAATGTAGCTTGTTCATCCCTGAGAGTACCGACCATAACCGGTACATTCAGTCCGGATGGTGCCGCAACCGGGTCGAATTGGTTAGTTGGCATAAACTTGCCATCTACCACTGGACCAAACCGCATGATGCCGCCTCTTGGTGTTCCTGCAGTAACAGCCTCGCGTTCCGGTAACTTATTCAGGGCGTCCAATAGTTGTTGTGCCGGTACTTCCTGGAGTTTATTGATTTCAGTTTTTTTGAGATTCAACGCAGCGAAGAGACGTTCCGCAATGTCCGAAGCATCTTTTTTCTCGACACCGCGTAAAGCCGCACCACTCTGAATAACTGCACGGTTGAAAAGTCCTTTGGCGGAAGGCATCGCAAGCATGGTACTGACCTTAGCACCGCCACCTGACTCTCCAAAAATTAAGACACGGCTATTATCGCCGCCAAAGGCTGCTGCATTGTCATGGACCCACTTAAGAGCCAGCTCTGCGTCCAGCATGCCGGCTATTCCAGAACCAGCATATTCGGGACCAATTAGTTCCTCCAAGTACAAATAGCCAAACACATTTAGCCGGTGGTTGATGGTAATTACGACGGCATCTCCACGTTTCGCCATATTAGCACCGTTATATTGGGTTTCGGAGCCAGCACCCTGGGCATAACCACGACCATGGAGCCAGACGAGGATAGGACGTTTTTTCCCATCGGCTGTTGCCGGAGTCCAGACATTTAATACCAGGCAGTTCTCACTCGGAGGAAGGTACCTGATGTGTCCCTCTGTCCGTACATATGTGAAAATTCTTGCTTCATCAACTAAATGTCCTGTCTGGGGACAAATTGGACCAAAGTCACCAGCATACCTTATCCCCTCCCACGGTGCGACTGGTTCGGGTGGTAAGAAACGCCGTTTGCCACCTGTCGGCGCACCATAAGGCACACCTTTGAAAGCCAGGACCCCCCTTTCTTCGATTCCACAAATTTTCCCCGCGGTGGTTTCAGCAATAATCTCTTTGATCATTTTCCCTTTCCTCTTTTATTTTTTTTGTATTGGTATGTTTATGGTTTAGCGGTTCCTACGAGACGTTAACTCCGAATTGGTATACCTTTCCAGGCATCAAGCTCTTTGCGGAATGGGTCAACCACTAGTTTCGAGGTAACATCGAAAATCATCGTTGCCCTATAATTAGCCGTAAAAGGTTCCCATTTTGGAATTCCCTGATGACTGGGATTTCCTGTACGTGCGAAAGCTGCCCATGCCTGGCTCATTGCTGCCGCTACCTCATACTTGTCCGGGCGGTCGCCGGTCCAACCTACGTCGTCTGTAATATCGAATACAAATGGGATTTCAAGGCCATGTCCAGCTTTAAAAAGACCACCCAGGAAGTTGGATTGATAGGTGAATAAATAGACAAATACTGGCGCTGGACCACCAGCCGCTTTACGTTCGGCAAGTTGTATTACCGTACGCCGTTCACGCTCACTGGTAATTCCAATGAATAAGTCCCAGGGAGTAGCCTCAGTCCTGGTGCTTTTATATACATCTAGTATTTCATCCAGCTTAAGTCCGAGCATAGGCTTCAGACGTTCGCGCAGTTCTGCCTCGCTGAGACGACGCCGACGTGGATCAGCCGCCACAAATGTGGCATTTTCATCTCGGTTGCAACCAACAATCAATGGGACATCCGCTCCAGATGGCGCCGCTACCGGATCGAAGGGATGTTGCGGTAGATAATGCCCATCTACAACGGGGGCTAGTTGCATAGCTACTCCACCCGGTGCGCCTAAACCCAGGCTCGATCTTCTTGAGATGATGGCAGTCAAGGCATCCAGTAATTGCTGGGCTGGTAACTGTTGTAGTTTCTCAATCTGGTTATTTTTAATGCCAAGCTCCGCAAGCAGACGTTCGGCTGTGGATGTAGCATCTTTTCGCTCAACTGCCCAAGTTCCCATTGAACCACTCTGAATAACAGCGCGGTGGAACAAACCTTTCGCGGCGGGCATAGCCAGCATGGTACAGACCTTGGAACCACCACCTGATTCACCAAAAATGGTTACACGGCTTTTATCTCCACCGAATGTCTCGATGTTATCATGTACCCACTGCAAAGCCAGTATCATATCCAGCGAACCAGTAGTGCCCGAAGCGGCATACTCCTTACCTCCGATATCCGCCAGGTAAAGATGACCGAATATATTGAGTCTGTGGTTGATTGTCACTACAACGGTATTACCTTTTTTTGCCAGTGCGGCACCGATATACTGGGTTTCTGAGCCTGCGCCCGCTGTAAAACCACGACCGTGTAGCCATACTAGAACCGGGCGCTTTCCACCATCACCCACCGCTGGCGTCCAGACATTTAGCACCAGACAGTTCTCACTTTGTGGCAGAAGTCGGGTGTATCCCTCAGTACGGGCAATTGAGAAAGGTCTGGACTCATCAACCAGCGATCCAGTTTGCGGGCAGATGGGTCCATATTCACCTGCATATCTAATTCCAGTCCAGGGTTCGACTGGTTTAGGTGGTAAGAAACGTCGGTTGCCGCCCGTTGGTGCGCCATACGGCACGCCTTTGAATGCAAGAACTCCTCTCTCCGGATATCCGGCTATCTGACCAGCCGTTGTTTCAACAATTTTTTCGTCCATGACTCACTCCTCTACCCTTAATAATTGCTTTTACTCGTTAATCGTAATAACGTTCACATTATCAATCCGAGAGATAACTTTGTCAAGGGAAAGTCTCTGGTAAAAATCGCATTAGTAAGCATTATTTCCCCGCAGTGCTGTGTAATTTTAGGAAGGTAAAAACAGGATATTGTTTCAAACTAATTCTTGTCTGTTTTCAGCTGTTTCATGTATTCTTTAATTTGTTTCCAGAGACTATTTGCCTGAACAATCTGCTCGCTTCCGGCATCGCTATCACTATAACGCACCTGGACATATAGCTCGGTCAGTTCATGCATTGACTCGTTTGTATCTGGAATCTCTGTAGTGAAACGTTGTGCATATTCAAACGGGGTTTCAGAACGTCGTCTCCCGACCCCCATTTTTGCAGCATCCCGCAGTAGATGCCTAAAAACGTCTCGGATTTTCAAGGTTGTAATTGATGGCTCAGTTTGAGATACTGGCATAAATCCGGGTAGTATCTCCTCTTTTCCTTCCCTCTTCGGCATAAAGCGTTTAAATAGTCTTATGAAGAATTGTATTAAACCAATGAATAGCATGCGCCAACTCCACAGCGATTCATGCGATTCTACCAGATCTGACGTTGCTTCCATTCTACGGCGACGGTTTCTTTCAATTGACCTAGCAATAATTATAGTAACTACAATAACTACGATGATGAAGAGTGCCCACTTGATTATTCTGAGCCAATCTTCCGGAGTCGTGCCCGGCACTATCTCAGGTATTATTTCACCAGCACCTCCTTCGCCCTCAGGTTGAACTGGTTTGACTCCGAATAACCGAATAAGTAACTCTAATAATTCTCGGGCAATCCATTCAAAAGGCATGAAAATATATTTGAAAGGTAAAGCTAACCATGGTAACACTATTTCTAACCAATGTGAAATCATACTCCCTAAGCGCTTTATGTATCCGGCAATGTCGAGAGAAGTTACAGTGGCAATAACACCCCCGATTGCGATTATAACCGCCACCATGCCAACTACTAGAGGGACCCAACGACCATATAACATCGGTTGGACTTCGTCTGGCTTCATTCGTTTTTGTACATTACGGAGGTTATTTAAGGATGTGCCTATCAGCCCGAAGAAAAAGAAGCCTGCAACGTAAATACCAATAGCATTCATCATATCGCTAAAAGAAGTGGTACCCATTGTCGCCCACCATATGAGTCCCAGTACCACAAAGGATCCGGCACCATAGACAACATTGGAACTAATGTAGTTGTATTCTGGTTTACGCCCCAAGAGCATGCCACGCCACCAGAAATATGCGGTAGCAGGAAGCGCCAGAACTATACTATTAAATTGGCTAAAACTTTTTAAAATTATTCGCCCGACATATACGAACCAGTAGCTAGAAAAAAGTTCTATGTCATATCCGTACTCAATTCGAATAACTGTAAACACGACAACAAGCCCGATTCCCGCAATTGTCAGTTGTGTTTTAAGACTTGACCATGACCGATCAATTAAAAAGCGCGTTAGAAGGAAAGAAATACTCACTAGAGATAGCAGGGCTAAGCCACTAAGAGGTGGTGCCCCCCAGTGTAGTGTTTCCCATTTCCCTGTCCATATTAGCCATGGATAACCCCAGCAAACCTCCATAAGTATTGCTGATAGAGGTACTAAAAGCGTGGCTATCCTGTTCATGACTGTCTTATGCACCTATTTTCGTCTACTTTCCATTATCTCTGTAAGGAAAGTTGTTGCACGTTCTGCCATGATATTTCATCGGGTATCCTGTAGACGTTCAAACCATTTTTTTCATGTGGCACTTCTCCGCTGCCTACAACGACCAAGGCTACCATCCGTCCGGCTCTCTTAACCTTTTGTAATGAAGATACCAACCCTTCGGTGGGTGCGGCACTGATTACTACCACGGTACTACCCCACGGTAAACTGGAACCCTCACGGAGGATCAGTGTTGGCATCGGTATGCATTCATTGGGTGCGGGGTCAATTTTAGCAAGGTTTTCTAATATTCTTGGTAGTTGTTCTGTGTGCTGGCTGGGTGGAATCCTGATAGCTTCTTTAGCTTCATACCGCCATTCATTTATATATAAACCTACTCTGAAACCCGCCTGCATTGCATGGTAACACATCGATGCAGCTGCAATGATTCCAAGTTCAGTCAGATGAGGTATCGTCCCGAAGAGTGGCCACACAGTGGTTCGGACATCAAAGAAAATACCCATATCCATTGTTGTCGATGGTTCAAATAGTTTTGTTTGAAGATGTCCGGTTCGAGCGCTTGATTTCCAGTGGATGCGTTTTAAACTATCACCGCTTTGATAATCGCGTATGCCCATCGTCAATATAGGATCCTCATAGATACGTTTTTTTGTGAGCACTTCGCCAGACAGATGGGCGGAAGGAATCCCCAAGTTTTCCAGAGCTACAATTTTTGGATAAACAATAAGGTAGTCCTTTTCCAGATAATCGGTTGCTGAGGCGGCCAGACCTAATAGATCACCAGTACTGATGCGTGCCGGTCCAAATGCATAATAGCCTCTTTGCTGACAATGAATCCGATAACGACGTGTTACTTTCTCGTACCACATCAGTGGGAAAAGATGTGTAATTTCCATTCGGCTAGGGTTGGGAGAAGGATTGACTTTGCTATTGAGAACAGTAAGGCTGTCAGGGATTTCATCATCAATTTCAATCCAGGGGAGAGGTAAAGGTTTTCTATTTGTCGTTTCAACTTCTAAATTGATTTCCTCACCGCAAAAAACACGTGAGACACTCAACCGACGTTTATATGTTACTCTACGTAGTCCGAAACGTTCCCAGAATTGTGTTACGATTTCAACCAGCATTAGTGATGCCGCTACCAGTATCATCGGTCCCTGTTTTAGAAGTAGTCCTATGAAAAGGAGTAGCACGGCTAAGCCGAGCCAGATGCCACTGCGATGTTTCACTTCACTACCCCGACATCTCCCTCGACCGGTACCGCTACAGAACTGAGTACGTCACTTAATGCTTGCTCTGCTGTTTGTCCTCGTAAATGGCTCTCCATTTTGGTGATGATGCGATGAGTCAACACAAATGGTGCCAGATACTTTACATCATCCGGGATTACATATTGCCTTCCCCTAAGAGATGCTAGAGCTTGCACCGCATGGAAAAGAGCTAGCATTGCCCGGGGGCTGGCTCCAAGCTGTAAAGCGGGATGTGTTCTGGTAGCCTGAATAAGACTGATAATATAGTTCTCGATATCACCGGCAACCTGCACTTTTCGACATTCTGACTGCAGTTCAAGAAGCTCTGCAGCATTTATAACAGGCTTAAGCTCATCCAGTGGGTCTGTCTGGCGAAATCGTGCCAGAATGAGATGATCATCTTGAATTGTGGGATATCCTATCTTTATTTTCAGTAAAAAGCGGTCAAGCTGTGCTTCCGGCAATGGGAAAGTACCTTCAAGTTCAATGGGGTTTTGTGTTGCCATTAATATAAATGGAGTTGGGAGTGGTTTTGTTTCACCTTCTGCTGTGACCTGTTTTTCCTGCATGGCTTCGAGTAAAGCGGACTGAGTACGCGGTGTTGCCCGGTTTATTTCATCAGCGAGCACCATCTGTGCCATGATAGGACCAGGACGAAACTCGAAGTCCGAAGTTTTTTGATTGTATATATATGTGCCGGTAATATCGGAAGGCAGGAGGTCGGGTGTGCACTGAATGCGTCGGAAGGTACATCCCAATGACCGCGCGATAGATTTCGCAAGCATAGTTTTACCAATGCCGGGAACATCTTCAATAAGCAGGTGCCCTTCGCACAGTAGAGCAATAATCGCTAGTTCCACGACATCGTTTTTACCGACAATTACACGTCCAACATTTTCTTTTACTTTGTTACCGATTGCGGCAATATCGATATTTGGCATATTTTTCCTTTCTTTTCAGGATATAGAAGTTGGTCAATTATACTACAGTGATATACCATTCGCCAGTACGACTACTGTAAGATAGTTCAAATGATTGTATGTAAAGAAGAGGTATGTATCTTAATTAGAGATAAATCTAACAAAGAAGTGAAGGCTCACTCCTGGCTAAGTTCCTGAGGGTATTTGTTAGTGGAAAACAGCGTTGATGGTGGTTCCTTTCGGAATCACGACTATACCACCGGGCGAAACGTGAAAACCGCGATTCCTATCCAGTTCTGTGCTATAACCAATTGAAGCGCCAGCTTCGATGACACATTGTTTATCAATAATAGCGTGGTTAATTCTTACATCGGGTTCAATTATCGTATCATCAAAGATGACAGAGCCTACTACCAGTGCCCCTCTTTCCACAATCACACCGGGTGAAATAATACTATTCCGTATCGTGCCACCGCTGATAATACTTCCGGAAGATATCAGTGATTCGAATGCCATACCACCAAGCACGAATTTACTGGGAGCTAACCACTGGTTAAAAGTACGAATAGGCCATCTTTCGCCATAAAGGTTAAAAATTGGATTAACACCGATAAGGTCCATACTGGCTTCATAATAGGAATCTATAGTACCGACATCTCGCCAGTAGCCGGAATCTCGCGTGCGTTCGACAAGTGCCCGTCGCCTTTTACCATCAACTACCTCGGTAGTATAGTCGGATATTTTATTCAGCATCTGAAAATCGTATACAAAGACGTTCTTATCTGAGTTCAGCATTTTAGGGATAATTTGCTTACCAAAATCCTCTTCATTCCCTTCCAGTGAATTTATTAGTGTGTTAACTTCAAAAGCATATATGCCCATAGATGCCAGTGAATAATCAGGGTCATTAGGAAGGGTTTTTGGATTCGCTGGTTTTTCCTCAAAACCGATCATCCGGTAGTCATTATCGATTTCAATCACACCCAGCTGTCCGGCTGCCTCCTGCTTGGGAACCCTTATAGCAGAAATAGTAATATTGGCTTTCTTAGCACGGTGAAATTCTATCATCTGAGCGTAGTTCATTTTATAGATGTGGTCACCTGATAGTATAAGAACGGTATCAACTGCACGCCTTTTAATCAGGTCGAGGTTCTGGCGTACGGCATCGGCTGTGCCGCGATACCAATCAGCACCAAGTTTTTGCTGTGGTGGCACACAATAGATATAATCACCAAGCCGCGCGCTGGAAATGCCCCAGGCTTCTTGAATATGACGGTGAAGAGATTCCGAACGGTATTGTGTGAGTACGAAGATGTTGCGTATGCCTGAGTTTACGCAGTTGCTCAGTGTAAAATCGATAATACGGAATTTACCGCCAAAAGGCACCGCTGATTTAGAACGATCCTTGGTCAGCGGGAACAGCCTTTCCCCGAATCCTCCTGCCATTATCATGGTAAGGACACCGTCCATGTCTACTCCCTCCGAGTCGGCGATACTGCACTTACCGTATGAATTATAATATATTCTCACCTTAGATAAATCAAGTCGGATAGGGATATTACATTTTCATTACATCGCTATGAAAGGCTTGAATTAGCTTATAACACACACTAGAATATAACTACACCCATAGGTTGAAGATGAGAAAGGAGGTAGATGAATATGGGAGCAGATAGAGTAATCCGTTCTAAAGTGGGGGCTAAAACCCCTGCTCTTCATGTAGCTATGGCTTCGTCAGAAATCTCCCCCTTTGCGAAGACAGGGGGACTTGGCGAAGTGCTCGGTTCGCTCCCCTTGGCTTTGGAAAAGCTTGGTATAAAACTTTCACTCATCATGCCTGCTTATCCTTCCATTCTTAGGGGTGATTTTCCTATAGAAGATACAGGTCGTAGTTTTTCTGTGCCTGTATCAGAGGGAAGAGAAAAAGGTTCCATTTTGAAGGGGAAGCTCGGACACTCAATGCCTGTCTACTTTATCCGCGCCGACAAATATTATGACAGACAAAGCCTTTACCACACGGGTGAGGGTGATTATTCAGATAACGCCGAGCGCTTTGTCTTCTTCTCCCATGCAGTACTTGAGGTTATAAGAAATGATCCGCCGAATATACTCCATGCCAATGACTGGCAGACCGCTCTATCAATCGTTTTCTTGAAAGCACAACCAGAGTTATATCCGGAACTTGCCAATACAAAGACCGTTTTCACTGTACACAATCTGGGATATCAGGGTGTTTTTTGGAATCTGGATTGGCATCTTTTAAATCTGGATTGGCGATTCTTCATTTCACAGTACCTGGAATTCTTCGACAAAATTAATTTTCTGAAGGGTGGTGTTGTATTTGCCGACCATATCACCACTGTAAGTCCATCGTACGCGGAAGAAATAACTACCTACGAGTACGGTTTTGGCTTAGAAGGCATCTTTCGCGAGAAAGCCAAAGACCTGACAGGTATTCTAAACGGTGTCGATTATAGAGTATGGAATCCGGAAACCGATGCAAATATTTCCAGTACTTACAGTATTGACGATTTATCCGGAAAAATTAATTGTAAAACAGAACTTCAGAAAACTCTGGGTCTTCAAGAGAAGCCAGATGTGCCTTTAATCGGAATGGTCGCACGGCTCACCTCACAGAAGGGTTGTGACCTGGTTGCTATGGCGTTGAGCTCTCTAATGGAAAGAGATATTCAATTTGTTTTGCTAGGTGATGGGGAAAAGTATTATACCGAATTGTTCCAGAGTCTTGCGGAACAATATCCTGGCAGGATGAGTCTCCAGATTGCATTTGATGAGGCAAAAGTACACGCCATTGTTGCCGGTGCCGATTTTATACTGATTCCCTCCCGCTATGAGCCCTGTGGATTGACTCAGATGTATGGCTTGCGCTATGGCACCATACCTGTGGTTAGGGCTACAGGAGGGTTGAAAGATACAATTCATGAGTTCAATCCTGAAATGGGAACAGGTAACGGTTTTCTTTTTGGTTTGAGTGAGGTTACCGACTTACTGGCAGCAATTGACCGTGCCTTAGAGTGCTATCAGCGTAAAGAACTCCGGAAAATTGTGATAAAAAACGGCATGAAGGAAAATTTCTCCTGGGAAAAGTCCTCTAAGCTGTATAAGAAGGTATATCAGAAACTATTAACAACTGTTTAATAAACAACGTGGATATAAATTATTTCTCCTGATATGGAAATACGACTATCTTACCCCCAATAATAACCATCAGGACGTTCTGGCTGGATGAATTCTGAATGGTATTTATTGTCTGCCTTATTTCTTCATCGGAGATTGAAGTTGTTACCTCATCTGCCTGATTTACAGAATATAATACCCGTATTTTATAACCAAGTTTTTCTGTAAGTTTGGAAGCTAATTCTCCCGTGCGATCACTCGCAATGAGCGTCACCCTTTTTCGTGCCGTCACGACTTCAGCCCCACGGTGTTGGTCTGTCCTGACAATCCGCCAGTGATACCAGAGAAGTGGTGTGGCGACAATAAGAACCTGCAGACTCCACCTGACAGCTCGCAGAACTTGTGTGCCGAATTCTCCCTGAAGTAGTCCATTGAATACCTGATACAAAATGTTGACCAGAGAAGCAATAAGCGCTCCGATAGCGGCTCCCACAACGATATACAGGTAGATTCGACGTGAATTAGCCCGCCACTCTATTACCCCGCCGGCTTCCGCCAGCTTCAGTACCTTTCCCCAAAAATATAGCCATAACGGTGTGCCCACTATTAGCAGAGCCAGACATAAACTAAGAGCAACTTTCCATCCATCAGGACTTCCTGCGACTGGTGTGCCAGTAGAACCGATAATAAGACCTAGCAAAATACCGAACAAGTATATCAAGCCTGTAACTAGAGTCGCTAACCCGATAAATGACATTAGATATGTGTGGACTCGTACCGCGGAGAACTGCTGTTCTTTAATCTGCGTTTGCTCTTCCTGTACCAGTTGACGGTGATAACCCCAAATAGCAATACCGATAAATAATGTGGGGATTGACCATCCTAAAAATTGAAAATTCTGACTGGCAGAGATTGAGGTTGTATCAAAGATCCATTTAAGGAAATTATAGAAAGTAGTCGTTAAAGCGACTAAAGCGGCAATGGCACCGCCCGAGATTGCCAACAGGTAAAAATAGACCTGTCGTAAGACAGATTCAATATCCCGACGTGCCATACGGAACCAGTGGAAATACCAAGTAGCGCTGCCCAGTAAAATCCAGGCGATGCTCATTCGGGTTGTATCACTCCAGAATTGTCCGGATACTAATGTATCTGCCCAGAACGGGAGAGTTAAAACAGCAGCACTGATAAGATTCACGATACCTACGCTCAACCATACTAGACCGAAACCTGACAGGATATATACATACCAACGTCTGAGTGTCTTTGTTGCTGGTGCAGGGTATCCTTCTTTCTCTGATATCCGCCAGTGGTAGCACCATACACCCACGCATACAATTGAGGTAGCGAGACTACCGGAGGGAAAATATGTAAGTTGAGCCCCGTCAAACAACCATGTGAGAAACGTACTTACAGTGCCCAGTCCAGTAAAAGCAGTGATGAGTAATATCAGGTTAAGAAAAAGTTTTCGTATCGCTGATCCGATTTCTTCCATATTGCCAGTGACACGCTTCTGAATCGATCGCCAGAAAAAGAACCACAGAGGACCAGCGATTAAAATCATTGCCAGACCAAGACTGAATTGCCTTATGTTGAATGTTTCTCTACCTATCTGTGTTAGAGTGGCATCGTGGAAGATAACGTCAAATAGTAATGACAGTAGTTGCCCAATACCCATAACGAAAACAACCAGTGCCGCAAAAGTAATTAAATAAAAATAAATTCTTCTCGTAATACTCATCAGAATCTCCTTTAAGCTAGTAGAACCAGTACAACCAGGGATGGGTGGTAATAAACCATTGATTATTCACCAGTTTCAACTGATAATTTTCTATTTGTGTTCTCACCGGATTTTCAAAAGGACCACCAGGCTGAAAAATATCGATAAGAACCTCGACTGTGGCGGTATCGCCACTGACTGTGGTCTTTCCAAGTGTGGCTTTCCATAAGACTGAAGCAGTCTGGAAGCGAGGTGAGACTGATTGCAGCCAGTCGTCGTAAGTAAGTTTGATTCCCTTTTCTTCAATCCGGAGATAGCTGTATGCTTTCTGAAAGTCCTGTTCTTGAACCGCTAATAAAAAGCGCTGAACGGTGCCCTCCGGAGTATTCTCTGGGAGCATGGAAACATTGTCACGATTGAGAAGTACCAGTGTTGTGGTTATTGCAATCAGGACAACAAGTATAATTCCAAAACCTAGAAGGAAGCGATTCGATGATTTCATAACACACCTACCTCACTATAAGGAAAATTATATAACATAATTTCAACAAGTCAAGGAAACATAACCAATTGTATTGATTTGTTGTATGAGAAAACGTGATAAAAGAGAGTGAGGACTATCTAATAAATACGATTCACTAATCGATTTTCATTGAGAGTTTTTCGCCAAGTACAACAAATTTGTTTACCCAGTCTAAGGCTGATGGGTTACCTTCCTGTATTCTGTCTCTATAACCCGGGTAGATAGTTTTTAGAAGCAGATAGTACATACTTTGCGCTCGCTGAAGGTCAGAAGCGAATGGAAGAAAACCGGCTAATTCAACCATTCCTGTCAAGTTAGCCATAAGGACGGTGTCTTCAGGATGGGAGACGAAAGACTTCATAATTTTTTCAACTGTTCTGCTAAAAATGATTCCAAGCTGTTCCTCATCCAGATTGATCTGCCAGAGGTGCGCATCAGCCAGCATTTTACGAATAACCTGTATATCCGGTTTTTCTGACTTTAGCTCATGACGTAAATCAAGATTTAAAACGAGTTGAACAAGTGGTCGGAAGGTTTCCGGAAGTGGGTTAGTATTCTCGTCTACCAGTGGAGTAACCGAAGAATATGATTGTAACCCGGGATAGAAGAGGCGTTTCATTTCCGTAAGGGTAGAATCTAATACATTTTCTAGAATTTTGTGTTGTGCATCACGGAAGAGCGAACTAATAGTATACATAGATTCCTTGAAACGTGATTTCATAAGTTGTTCTATCTGGACTGTATCATCCATAGAACAGGCAGTACTGATTTCTTCGCTCATCTTGTCGTATGCCTTTAGTGTGTGGGATGGACTAATTCCGGCAACTACTGTATTGTCATCTCGTAGCAATGCCACGAAGTCAATTTCCATGGATTCTGTGGTAATAAAAGAGGTAACTTTTAGGTGCCCAAAATTGACGCTATTTTTACCACATTTCTGACTTTCGAAATCTAATATACGGACTTCATAACCATATATACGCGCTATGTCCGGATGTTGTTCAAAGAGTGTGCTTACCGCAAAATGCGCTGCAACTTTCTTCAGATCGATGAAGGTAGGTTTAACGAAACGTTGGTAAATCTGCAAACCATCCCCATAGTCAGTAATGTTGCTCCTGGCAATTGCCAGACGTTTCAGGAATTCAGTTTCGGTAGCGTTTCCAAATAGCTCTTGCGCCAATTGCGCTACTCGTCCTGCGTAATGAATTATTTGCACAGATTCAATACGCGCCAGGTCATCGAAAAACCAACCACAACTTGTGTACATGAGCATTTCATGACGTTGTAATTCCATTAGTTTCAGAGCAACGACTGTATCTTGTGTTCCAAGTTTGTGAACTGCGTGTTTATCCAGAAAACGCTTTAAACTTTTAGGTGAACGGTCAAGTATTACCGAAATATAATCGTCACGTGCTTTCCAGGGATCCTTGAAGAGCTCTTGAGTTTTGTTTTCAAAATGTGGTGTGATATTATCCCGGAGCCAGTCCATAGCTTCTCTCAGTGGCGCACGCCAGGATTGATTCCAGCCTGGATGGTAATGGTCACTGCAACCGCAATCGCTCCGCCAACGTTCTACCCCGTGCGAACAACTCCATGAAGAATTTCCCTTTATTTCAACTTCATAAATCGGGGGTTGTCTCTCCAGATACTCGCCGTAATTAGTTATTTGTGCGAGATTATTTTTCTCAATATAGTGAAGAGCATAAGACAGCGCCATATCCCCAAACCGATGATGATGGCCGTAGCTTTCACCATCCGTAGCGATGTGTGCCAGTTGAGGACGTGTAACGTTTTCTCGCAGGGATTTGATGAGACGGTTCGCCAGATCTTCACCACTTCTTAACAAGCCATGAAAAGCGACATCCGCAGCGATCATACCATTATAGAAAAATATATTGATTTTACGTCCGGACGGTAAATTAATGACATATGGTACGGTGGTATCAATAGTGTTTTCATCGACGTCTTGCCAGACCTCTTTCCCGATTTTACGCACGCGTGTTGCTTGACGTGGCGCGAGGATAGTGAATTTAATGTCTGACTCTACCATGATATCTAATGTATCGAGGTCAACGGCAGTCTCCGGAAGCCACATCCCCTCAGGTTGCCGCTTGAAGCGATATTCAAAGTCTCGAATTCCCCATAATACCTGTGTCAATCTATCCTGGTGATTTGCTAGCGGCATGATGAGATGGTTATAAGCATGCGCCAGCGCTGAACCATGACCGGAGAATTTTTGCTGACTTTCAATATCAGCAATGAGAATAGCTTTGTAGACATCAGGTGCCTGTGTTTCCAGCCAGGAGAGGAGTGTCGGACCGAAATCGAAGCTTATTTTGGAGTAGTTGTTCACAATCTCAATTACGCGATTTTTATTGTCCATAATTCGTGAGGCGGAATTCGGTAGGTAACACTGCGCGGTCACACGCTCATTCCAATCATGATAGGGGTAGGCAGAAGACTGAATCTCAATTGCTTCCAGCCAGGCATTTTCACGTGGTGGTTGATAGAAATGTCCGTGGATGCATACGTAACGATTCACTTCTGATAGTCTCCGTATTTCAAGAACAAGATCGCAAGCGGTGGTAGAGTAAGGTTCAGCGAATACCGTCGACCGTGAAATGTATGATGATCGGCAGTCAAACCACCAAAATTACCCATGCCACTGCCACCATACTCTTTTGCGTCACTATTGAGTATCTCTCTCCAGAAACCGCCTCTTGATATACCAACCCGGTAATTGAAACGGGGTACCGGTGTAAAATTACAGACGACAAGAATCACATCATCGTTCGACCGACCTTTGCGCAAGAAACTAACGGTACTATGATCACTATCATTACAGTCGACCCATTCAAAACCAGTAGATTGAAAATCCATTTCATTAAGAGCAGTTTCCTGACGATAGCTTTTATTTAAATCTGACACCCAGTACTGGAGTTGGCGGTGGCTTTCGAAATCAAGTAAATTCCAATCCAAGGCAGTTTCGTGTTGCCATTCATTCCACTGCCCGAACTCGCTACCCATAAATAATAACTTTTTACCGGATTGTGCGTACATATAGCCAAAGAGCAGACGTAAGTTTGCGAACTTCTGCCAGTAATCACCAGTCATTTTGTTAATTAGTGAGCTTTTACCATATACGACTTCATCATGGGACAATGGGAGAACAAAATTTTCGGAAAAGGCATAAAGCATGCGGAAGCTTAAGCGGTTCTGGTGATATTTTCGGAAAATTGAGTCGAGCGACATATAAGCAAGGGTATCGTGCATCCAACCCATATCCCATTTCATCCCAAAACCGAGCCCGCCCACATAAGTAGGTTGCGAGACCATAGGCCAGGCGGTAGATTCCTCTGCAATGGTCTGTACATCAGGATAGTTTCTATAGACTTCGTGATTAAGGCGCTGGAGGAAGGCAATCGCCTCCAAATTTTCCCGACCTCCAAATTTATTCGGGATCCAGTCTCCGTTCTGACGGGAATAATCCAGATAAAGCATGGATGCAACAGCATCAAGGCGTAGACCATCGGCATGATATTTGTCAAGCCAGAAAAGGGCACTGCTGATGAGAAAACTCTGCACTTCATGCCGTCCGTAATTAAAGATGCTGGTATTCCAGTCCGGCTGAGTGCCTTTTCTTGGGTCAGCATGCTCATAAAGATAAGTACCGTCAAAAAAGCTAAGTGCGTATTTATCATCCGGAAAGTGTGATGGTACCCAGTCCAGTATGACGCCGATTTCATTCTGATGAAGATAGTCGATTAGATACATGAAGTCTTGTGGTGTGCCATAGCGACTGGTCGGTGCAAAATAGCCCGTTGTTTGATAACCCCACGAACCATAAAAAGGATGCTCCATGATAGGTAAAAATTCTACATGAGTAAAACCTATTTGCTTGACGTATTCAGTAAGTTGAGGAGCGAGCTCACGGTATGTTAACGATCGGTTTTCTTCATCAGACACGCGCCGCCAGGAACCAATGTGTAACTCATAAATAGAAATAGGTGCATTTAAAGAATTGCGTTGTTTTCTGTTCTCCATCCAGATATTATCATTCCAATTGTAATTGAGATTCCAGACAACAGAAGCAGTTTGAGGTGGCTTTTCACAGAAAAATGCAAAGGGGTCAGCCCGGTTGGTACTGTAGTCGTGGTCGCGCGCTACAATGTGATACTTATAGAGTGTGCCTTGAGTGACACCCGGGATAAATCCACCCCAAACCCCTGACTTGCCATAAGAGTGGAGATGATGACGTCCTGTTTGCCAGTCATTGAAACTGCCGACCACACAAACGCTCTTTGCATTTGGTGCCCAAACAGCGAAGTATGTGCCTTCCTGTCCATCTACTATTAAAGAATGTGCCCCAAGCTTCTCATAAATGCGAAAATGCGAACCTTCATTGTAGAGATAGAGGTCATCCTGGGTGAGCAGGCTAAAGTCACGTCGGGTCTCTTTTTTTTGCTTCTCTGGTGCCATGTTTTGTTCCTTCATCCGATCGGAGTTGATTTATCTCCCTTAGTATAGTCGTAATCTGAGGTGTTTGACAAAAATTCTCAAGACTAATGCGAGCTTTCCGTCGCCAGTTGGGATGCTCGGTAGTGGTACTGGGAATATTCTGGGTATGCGTTTCCAGCCACAGATCTTCCACGTTGATAAGAAGCAGTTGGGTGCGACTGGTGGCTAGATAGTTAAGGCATCCCTTAAGAATAGATGAGATGGTATTATGTCCTTTTAGTAGTCGTCTCTTCTTGAGAAATGCGACCAGCTTTTGTTTGGTAATAGTGCGGCTAACCTTCTCTTTGTTAGCTACTGCCGTGCTGATAATCGCCATTCGTTTTCGCTCGATTATGTCTTGCCCGGTCCAGAAGGAAGCGAAGGGTGGCATATCGTGTGTATTTAAACTTGCAACCGAATGAAGTTTGGGACTAGAAAGCTGGGCTTTGTTGTTTCCTGCCAGCTCGTAATGCATGACCCACATTCTCCGGATACCATGACGGTCCATTGTGGCAGGCACTTCACGTGGGACGATACCAAGGTCTTCACCAACGATGATACTATGATTACGGTGTGATTCGATTGAGAGAATAGCATACAATTCTTCGGGATGATATTGGACGTACATTCCCTGACTTGATTTAAGTCCTTCAGGAATAAAAAATAGTCGATGTAGTCCCATTATATGATCGATACGCAAGACTTTAGCATACTGAAGGTGGTGACGTAGATAAGCAATTACATATGCATAACCAGTTTCTCGGATTTTATCCGGGTGTAAAGGCGGAAAATTCCAGTTTTGCCCGCGGGTGAAAACCGTGTCTGGTGGTGCGCCTACTGAAACTCCATTTATAAAAATATTCTGGTAGTGCCACGTATCAAAACCATCAGGATGCGTACCAAGTGGCAGGTCAAGATATAAACACATTCCTCTTCTGGATGCATGCTGTGTCACATCTTGTAACTGTTCCTGGGCTAGCCACTTTACATATAGGTGATATTGCATTGTTTCTTTGTCATAATCTCCTGCCTTCAGATTGCCTGATTTCAGCCGATTTTGCCACTTTCGCCAGGTCTTATTTTGTTTTTCCATAACGGCACGGAAACGAGCATACTGTTCCAGTTCAGGATGATGGGTAAGGAATTGACTGAAATTCCGATAGCGAGATGAGTTAGTAGAAAAAAAGTGACGGCTTAACCTTTCTAAAATGCTCCTCTTCAGTACCATTAAGCGATAATAATCAACTAAATCAGCTTGTTCAAATGATTGAATTGATTTCTGAAACATCGATGATGTAATTAATTTTTGTGCCTCAGGACATAAAGATAATTCTGGTACTCGGGTAATATCAATATAGAACTCATTCCAGAATAATTTGCTTACAGGGAGGTATGGACTAGGTTCATATGGTTTATCCAGAAAAGTGGCAAGTAGTGGTAAGCTGGCCACTGTTTTACCCCCCAAATTCCCGACCCAATCGGTTAACGCTTGTAAATCCGAAAAATTGCCAGCTCCCCAACTTTGTTTGGAATGCAGCGAATATAATGGCAAAAAAACTCCCCATGTACGTTCGTCCTTACTCGGAGCAAAGGCTCTGAGAGGTGCTGAGAGGATAAGAGTTTCTGCGTGATAGCCACGCGTCTCTATTTTGAGATGATGATAACCGTATGGCAGTTTTTTCTTGAGCGCCAGATTTTTCTCATAGTATGTGGCGCCCTCCATCTCTGTTAACTGCTTTACCGGTATGTCACAGAGAGAAACTTGCTGTGTAACGTGTGTGCCGTCTTCCAGAACCAAGCGGATAATGCACTGACCTTCATAAATGCTCTCTGGCAAACGTAAAGTTACGGAATCAAGATTGCCATCCCAAACAACTGTGACAGGCTCAATAATTTTCCGCCATATCCATTCTCTTCGTGCTTGGTAAGCAGATTGCAGGTCGCTCCATGAGACAGTAGGCGCACCCAGCGATTTTAGGATAGCTAATATGGACTCAGCCTGTGCCGGGTTCCGTTTATGGTCGCTACCATAGTAGGCTGTTTGGATGCCGTAAAGCTTTGCCAGTTTCAGGAGTAATCCCGTTTCGGCAGGCAAATTTTATCTCCGTTGCCTTTTTATTTAACAGCCACTTGAACAGCCGGAAGATACATCCTTTCCGTATACTCTTTAACCGCACGTTTTGTACTGAATGCTGGGATTATGGATTTCATGGATTCCTTCATCATTTTAGTCCAGCCTTGAGGTATATTGTTGTTGTCACGCTGATAATATAGTGGTGTGATTTCTTCTTCCAGTAAACGGTATAGCTCTGCGGCGTCTTTTTCATCATTGTCATCTGGAAGAGGCGTTGTACTCAGACTGTCACCAATAAGCCAACCGTTATGCCCATTATAACCTTCATCCCACCAGCCGGCGGCTACACTCAGGTTGAGAATACCATTCATCCCGGCTTTCATCCCACTTGTACCCGATGCTTCCTCAAGACGGTGAGGGTTGTTTAACCAGACATCGACACCCTGTGTTAGATAATGAGCAATGTGAATATCATAGTCTTCAATGAAGGCAATGCGTCCTTGAAAATCACGGTTTAAAGCCATGGAATAGACTTGATGAAGAAGATGTTTGGATGGGAAGTCTGCTGGATGTGATTTGCCAGCAAAGATTATTTGTACCGGGTGCCACTTATCACTCACGATCTTTTTTAACCGTTCAAGGTCTTGAAAAAGTAGAGTAGGTCGTTTGTATTCCACAAAGCGGCGTACAAATCCGATAGTCAAAGCATCTGAATCAAGCAAAGCACCCATAGCGATGGCTTGTTCTGCATTCCCGGTGCCATTTGCCCAGTGTTCCTGGACTCGTTCCTGTATAACGTGAAAAAGTTTACGTTTCAGTTCCTGATGACATTGCCAGATTTGCCCATCGGGAATATTTACTATATTTTCACATATTTTCGGGTCATCATGATTTTCCATCAGTGAAATACCCGAGTATTTTTCAGCTAATTGGTACATCTCGGAAGCCATCCATGTAGGCAAATGAATACCATTGGTCACAGAGGTAATTGGCACATCATTTTCAAACAAATTTGGCCAGATCACATGCCACATTTTACGTGAGACTTTTTCATGAATTTTACTGACGCCGTTAATGTATTGACTGAGTTTAAGAGCCAGAATCGTCATATTAAAGTTCGAGCTTTCAGCGCCTCCGTGCTGCCCTAGTTTCAAGAAAGTATTACGATCAATACCCATCTGGCTCCAGAACTTCCGGAAATATTTTTCCATGAGGTTATCCGGGAAAATGTCAGTTCCGGCAGGAACAGGAGTGTGAGTGGTAAAGATACTGTTTTTCCGAATGGTCTCAAGTGCTTCAGTAAATGAAACACCCTTCTCGACTTCTTCTCTTACCCGCTCCAGCATCATGAAGGAAGTATGGCCTTCGTTACCATGCCAGACAGAAGGCTCAATACCGAGTGTTCGCATAGCACGAACACCACCAATACCAAGGACAATTTCCTGCTGAAGTCGTTGTTCACGGTCGGCAGAATATAATCTGGCGGAGAGTTGACGATCGGCAGGAGAATTCATCTCAACATTAGTATCCAGTAGATAGACATTGATACGACCTACCTTAACGAGCCAGACGTGGAGATATAATAGGTGGTCACCCAATTCAATCTGAATGTAAGGTCCGCATCCTTGTGGCCAAGGGCATGGAGCAATTGGTGACCGGTCAAAATCTAGTTGTTCATAAGTTTCTTCTTGCCAACCTTCCTCTGAAAAGTGCTGATGAAAATAGCCTTGAGGATACATTAATCCAACAGCAGACATTGGTAGTCCAATATCTGAAGCTTCCTTTACAATATCCCCGGCGAGCACGCCCAGACCACCAGCATAAATCGGCAAAGAATTGTGAAAAGCAAATTCTGCGGAGAAATATGCTACAGGACCCGTCAGCTTTCCAGCGTGTTTATTAACGAACCAGCAATGACCATTATTGATATCTCTATCAAATTCAGCCATCGTATCATCATAGAGAGTCAGGAAAGAGGAGTCATTAGCAAGTTCATTCAAACGTTCAAAGGGTGTGTCATACAGTTCTCTAACCGGATTGTGTCCACTACTCCGCCATAAAGGGTAATTTAAAGCGCGGAAAACGGCACGACCCTGCGGATGCCAGCTTACCCAGAGATTCTTCGCCAGCTCTTCCAATCTACCGATTCGTTCTGGTATTACTATATTGAGCAACCTTGTTTCCTCCGGTATAACGAGTGATTACATACAGTATAGCTGAAATAGTCGAGCATTTCACAATCAGATATGGGGTTGTGTTTCAGATCGGTATGGGTTACATTATATACAGCATTTATTCAGTATATAAGGAGCTATATGGTCAATTTAGATAGCCTTGTGGTTCATCGGAGATATGACCCTTCAGAGATGTTTAGACACCTGAAGAATTTCCCAGAGCAGTGTCATAGTGCTTGGGATAAGGTGATGAACTATAGACTGCCTTCTGATTATGATCAAATAAATAAGGTCGTTGTTATGGGGATGGGTGGTTCAGCAATTGGTGGGGAGGTGGTGAGTAATCTCTTGATGGCAGAAAGTTCTGTACCGGTTTGGGTGGCACGTGATTTTGATTTGCCTCACTTTGTCGACGATAGGACTCTGGTTATTGCGATTAGCTACTCAGGTAATACCGAAGAGACCTTGAATGCTTTCCAACAGCTCATTAAAACACCGGCTAAGAAGTTGGTACTAACAGCTGGAGGTCAACTTGCCGAATTAGCCAAAAAAGAGAATGTATTCTTTTCGATTATCGACTATCCAGCACCACCACGTGCAACTTTCCCTTATATGTTTGCTTCACTTGTCGGTATATTCAATAAACTCGGACTTCTACCGGAAAAATCATCGGATATGATGCAGGCTATTTCATCTCTTAATCAGATGGTTGACGAAATGGATATTACAGTACCCCGCACATCAAATCGAGCTAAAATGCTAGCCGAAAAACTTCACGATAATGTTATCGTAACCTATGGGGCTGGAGTGCTTACAGGTGTTGCCCGCCGCTGGAAGACTCAATTTAATGAGAATAGTAAAAATTGGGCTTTTTTTGAAGTATTTCCTGAACTAATACACAATGCTATCGTCGGTTATTCCTTTCCATCACAGGCTAAAAAGAAACTATTTACTGTTCTTCTACGAGTACCGTCGCTTCATCCCCGTATTAAAGTTCAGTACGATGCAGTTATCAAGATACTAGAGGAGAATGAAGTATCCTACGAGGTAATTGACGGAGTCGGGGAAAACACTCTTGCTCAGGTTCTTGGTCTCATCCTTCTAGGAGATTTCACCAGTTACTATTTGGCAATTCTAAATCGGGTTGATCCTACGCCTGTTTCATTCGTAAATTTTATTAAGCAGTATATGGCAGATTATCAGGGGGGATAAAACAACGGCGAAAAATACGCCCATTGTCATTGGCATCGACCTCGGTGGGAGTAAGATTCTTAGCGCTGTTATAGACCCTCGAGGTAAAATTCTTGCCAGTGACTACCGCCCAACTCGTGCAGAGAAGGGCACGCGTACTGTAGTCAATAACATCCTGAAATCAGTTCACTCATCAGCAGAAAAAGCACAGATTTCTTTCAAGCAGATTGCTGCTATTGGTCTTGGAGCACCGGGTATTTCAAATCCAGAAACAGGTGTTGTTTATCGCTCACCTAATTTACCAGATTGGCATAATGTACAACTGCGGGATATCGTTGAGGATAGCCTAAAGAAGAAGGTATTTCTTATCAATGATGCTAATGCGGCGGCGCTTGGCGAGATGGAGTTTGGAGCAGCTAAGGGTTACCGGAACTATATATATATAACCATCAGTACTGGAATTGGTGGTGGCATCATTATTAATGGCGATCTGTACCTCGGAGCGAATGGCATGGCCGGGGAATTGGGACACATTGTCGTGGAGCCAAATGGTTTACCCTGCAATTGTGGTGGATCAGGATGTTGGGAGCTTTATGCATCTGGATCGGCAATCACTAGACGAGCTCGTGAGAATATCCAGCAGGGTATCAAGACTCGGTTAGTGGAACTCGCGGGTGGCAATTTAAATAAAATCGATGCGCCTCTCATTGAGAAAGCGGCAAAGCAGGGAGATGCTTTAGCTGTAAGTCTCATTGCGGAAACAGCCAGGTACCTGGGAATCGGATTTGGAAGTCTCCTAAATATCTTCAATCCAGAGCTTATGATTATCGGTGGTGGATTGGTGAAGATGGGCGATTCCCTTCTTAAACCCGCCATCCATGAAGCTGGTGAACGGTCATACCGGGATATTTTCAAAACTGTCAGGTTTGCCAAGGCAGAACTGGGGGATTACTCAGGCGTTTTAGGTGCAGCTATTTATGCTAGAAGTGAGCTGAAAAATCTCAGGAGACGTAAATAGCAAAACCTACAAATGTGAAACTTGCTTAATGTAGTTACTTTGTTTCTTGAGACTGAGTCTTTGACACTCTTACTTACCCGATGCTATAATCCCGCCGAAGGATAAAACATTATTTCAGGTCAGGAGGTTGCTAATATGCAGAAAGTAATAGACCTTTGCCTTGACCTGCCCCAAAGCGAAGATCAAGTTATCGACGAATTAAAGACATACACACTTCGGCGTGGCGAGAAGGGAGTCTCCAATTATCGCAACATTTTCGGTCCGGAAAAAGCCAGCAATGTTGGATTGACCCTTGAAGATCTGGATAAAATGGCTGATCAGATGTCGCCAGAAGACTTCGACCGCGAACTTCGGAAACGTGCTAGAAAGATCACCACTACCATTCCAGATTTCATCAAGGAGATGGATGACAATGGCGTGAACTGGGGCATGACCCGCGTCAATACCAATGAGCAGACCGCTGCCGTCGTCAAACTATATCCCCAGAGGTTTATGGGCATCGCTATCGCCAATCCACACAAGGGGATGAAGGCTGTGCGGGAACTGGAGCAAGCTGTTAAAGAACTGGGTCTAAAAGGCTTCTTCGCTTCACCCTATAATTATGGCTTGAGATTAAACGATAAGAAGTTCTACCCTCTTTATGCAAAAGCCGCTGAACTCAATATCCCCGTGTTTTGTTACAGTACCATGACTTACCGCAATGACTTTCCTATGGATATTGCCCACCCTCTTTGTCTGGACGAGGTTGCGATGGATTTCCCAGAGCTGACTATTATTGCCGGTTGGGGTGGTGGTGGTGGTTGGCCTTGGGTATCGGAGATGGTAGGTGTTGCTCGGCGCCACCAGAATGTATACATCAATTTTTCGGCACACAGACCCAAATACCTAGGTACACCCGGTTCAGGCTGGGAGATGCTCATCCAATTCGGTAACACTTTACTCCAAGACAGGGTGGTCTATGCCTCTGGCTGGAGTAACTACTTCTCCTACTCTAAGGGTGTGATTCACAAAGTTATTGAAGAAGTGATGAGTCTACCACTCAAGGATGCAGTCAAAGAGAAGTGGCTTTATAAAAATGCCGCAAGACTTTTTCAACGCGAATAGAGTACGGTATGGATAGCGCTCTCTCCGATCTGAAAATAATCGACGTTGGTCATTACATTGCTGGACCGTACTGTGCCTCGTTGCTTGCCGGATTAGGCGCTGAGGTAATCAAGGTCGAACGACCAGGTATTGGTGAGGGTTCACGACAGTTAGGTCCGTTCCCGGGTGATAAGCCACATCCCGAAAAAAGTGGACTCTTCAGCTATCTTAATCTGGGTAAAAAGGGTATTACCCTTAATCTGCAATCGTCCTGGGGTAGGGAAGCCTTTCTCCGGCTGGTATCCCAGAGTGATGTGTTAATTGAGAACTATGAGCCGAGAGTGATGTCATCGCTGAAACTTAGCTATGAGGAACTGCAAGAACTCAATCCACGATTGGTAATGGTCTCCATCTCCAATTATGGGCATACCGGACCATATCGCGATTATAAAGGATTCGAGATTACGATGAATGCTATCGGTGGTATTCAGTATGAAATAGGCGAGCCTGATCGTGAACCTTTGAAACTTGGTGGCGATCAAATGCAATTTCAAGCAGGACTGGTGGGTGCTTTTGCGGCTATGAGCGCCATCTGGTACCGTAACCTTACAGGACTGGGACAACACATCGACCTGGCGATCGCTGAAATTGCTGCGATTATGAAAGGTGCGCCTTCCACATACTTTCAGTTCAGCGGCGTGAAACGAATGCGAAATGGCACACGACCTATGCGTGACGCTCGTCCCGGTGAACCAGTTATTAAATCTCGCGATCCAGGGAATCTATATCCAATTGCTATTTTGCCATGCAAAGATGGCTATGTTTGTGTTGATACAGAGGCAGAGTCACAATGGCAAGCTCTATGTGAGATGATTGGTAAACCTGAGTACAAAGAGGACCCTCGCTTCATACGTGGTCGGCGTGGTCGGCACGCTGATGAAATGGAAACATTATTTAATGACCCTCAGCACCGAGAGCGTGGTTTCTTCACCACAATCAACCACCCCGAATTAGGAAGTATTGAATATCCGGGGCATCTTTTTCTTATGAATGAGACACCCTGGCATTATCAATCGCCGGCGCCTCTGCTTGGAGAACACAATCGAGAAATTCTGGTGAATCGAATGGGCTATTCGGAACTAGATATGCGAAAAGCTTCAACGGAAGGTGCGATATAGCAATGGCTGATTTAGCTCTGCAGGGTTTAAGAATTATTGACCATACTATTGCTTGGGCAGGACCTCAAGGTACTCTTCTATTAGCAGATATGGGAGCAGAAGTTATCAAGGTCGAGTCATGCACTCGCCCAGATGTAATGCGAGGCGGGGGCATTGGTGGGCGCAGCAGTCAAAAGTTCTGGGAAACGGGTCCATGGTTTCTCCAGCTAAACCGAAATAAACTTGGCATCACTATTGATTTAGGCAAACCGGAAGGTAAAGCGCTGTATCTTAAACTTGTTGAAATCAGTGATGC
>Ga0299912_10000555_pt1 | contig 31570 bp, 25 predicted proteins | sample RVTome_2_FD_207667 | JGI IMG/M metagenome (GOLD analysis project Ga0299912, IMG submission 207667) | Soil microbial communities from uranium-contaminated site in the Upper Colorado River Basin, Wyoming, United States - RVT95D214 (version 2) ... | reverse complement strand
GCGGTCAACGACGACCGTATCGCCATCTTTCAAGTTACCGTACGACTTTCCATTGACAATTAACTCGCTACCCTGGATGCGAATATCAGCATCCCGACAAGGCGTAAAGCGGTAAACTGATTTACCGTCAGGTGTGTCCTCAAGTTTCTGCGGAGCTGGGACATCTGTTCGGTAACAATCAGTAACGGCAACCGTGTATGCGCCAACTTGGGCTTCAACCCGACCGAGCAATATGTTGTTTGACCTGTTGCATGCAAAGAATTGTAGCACACCGCATAAGCAAGTCAAGAAAGACGTTGCGATCAGTCTCACAAAAAGTCCTTTCAAGATGCAGCAGTGTGAGCAGACCAATGTTCCAATAACTTGGATGGCTACATAATCCTCGTTTTACCCAAAACAAGGCGGCCGAATTTTTGAAGAATAAATGCAATCAATATAGCGATCAGGGTGATACAAACGACGGGGAGGATGATGGCCAGGAGTGCCGTAGCCATTGCTGCAAGCAGCTCACCGGTTGAGACGACCGGGTTCCCGATCCCGCCGGTGAATGCAGATGACTTTGCACGCAGCAAAACGGTTGATCCCTGTACGATCCCGGCAATCCCTCCGCCGGCGATGAGTGCCAGGGTCCATCTGAGGAAGGGTGTGAGGTCAGTCACAACGGATGCCGTCGCAATTGTGCCCGCGACAACAGCGGCCGGCGACGTGATGGTGTCCAGTGCGTGGTCAAGCACGGGGACAAAATATGCCGCGACCTCCAGGATCGTCGCCGTGCCAAATGCGATCAGCGCCGGATAGGTTCCAATCCAGTCAAATCCCGCTGACAAAGGTAGATTGCCGCTCAATGAAGCGATACTCATCATGAGTAGCGGCACGAAGACGCGGAACCCGCACGCTGCACTGAGGCCGATTCCGATTGCTATGCTGAGAGCTGACTCCAAATTTTGGATACTTTCATGATAGGTTAAGCGGCCTGAACAAAGATATGAGAATTCAGCCAACTATCAACACAATGTTCCTCACAGGACGTAGAAGGGCTGGTAGGGTTGCAAGGAAGCCCAGGAATAAATCCGAAGTGAAATATTTTAACATCCCGCCGTGGGACCGTTACGTCTGGACTGGTCCAGATGCCGCGGCTGCCACCGGCTTTGTTCTGAATAGTTTTGCCGTTTCGTCCTGCACGAGTACCCAAAGAGAATACACGCCGACGGCGGTGCCGATCGGGATATTGATCAGGTCCATGGCTGAAAGAATCAGGACGAGGATTCTTGCCCATTCTTTGTGCTTCAACAGACCGATTCCTCCGATGATTCCGGGGATGGAGAGAACAATGAGCCCTCCGCCGACAACGAATCCCACGATCGATAAGATGATGTTGGCATCTTCATCGTGCGTGATGGCGCCAATTGTTGCAAGAACTGTCAGAATGATGAGACCGAAGATCACTCCGAGTGTGTTGTATCCGATGCGCAATGCTGCCACTGCCGTAACGTGACTTTCCATTGTGAACACTCCTTTTTTCACACGTTGCCCGTTCGTTATGAGCCGCGACGCCGACCTATCAGAAAATCCTTTTGGCGATTAGTATGTTGGTTTGCATGGCTATTCCGGTATACGAAATCAACCTGCTGCAGGATGCAGTACCTTTCAAGCCGAATCCCAGAGGGACTCTCGTGGTGGCATGGTCTGGGAGGTAGTCGATCCAGATGAACCGAGTGATTTCGGCAAAGATATCGCGAACAACTTAAAGTTCTTGTTGAAGATAGGAATGATACTCTATGTCGCCCTCAAACGAGCCGGGCACAAGGTTGGCCGGAGGTTAAAGCACGACTTTTGTTGATTTCATTTGCTTGTTTCTTTTGTGCGGCATATATTGGCGGTGGTTACTGCGACTCACCTTTCCGTTTCTATTCCGCTCTGAGCTTTAGATACGGTCTGGATTTCTTTCTGGACCATAGCTGATTTCGTGTCTCTATGTACGACACTATTGAGGACATCCCATGAATGTGTTGATTGTAGATGACGAGCTGGACTACCGACTCATCCTTGGTCGTTTGTTGAATGAAAGAGGCAACACGGTTTTTTTGGCGGAGAATGGAAGGGATGGTATCCTCAAGCTGAAAGTTGCACAGATGGACCTCATCATTACTGATGTCTACATGCCCGTCATGGATGGCTTCGCCTTGCACCGAGCCATACGCCAGATCAAAGGCTATGAGTCGGTGCCAATTCTTTTTGTGTCAGCGTATGAAGATGACCCATCTCACAGAGCGACCAGGAATGCCAAGCTTGATGCTTTTCACAGAAAGGAAAGACCGGTTGAGGAACTCTTGGCATGGATAGACTATCTCACCGGGGTCCGCACTGTCAAACCAGCACAACGCCCGACCCGAGTCCGTATTCCGCAACCCGTAGCCTCAGCGGCATAGTACTACACCGAGCCATTGTTGCTCTAAGAATCGTCGAGGAAGCTCGACCAAGCCCATCGCATAGCGGTGGGTTTTGTGTTTTGTGGAGCAATGAGACCCGGCCGAGATACCATTCGACGTATGCCGGGTCCTCTGCTTTGAGAAAAGGGTTCACGCCGTCCAAATGGATGACCAATGCTGTCCAAGTCAATAGGTGATCGAAAGTCGCTGAGTTAAAGATCTTCGTTCGGATTTCGGTTTCCCCCTTCTGCCACACCGTTTGATTCTTTCTCCTGCGTTCAGTACGTTTCGTTGGCAAGTCTGGAGACCCAGTTGAAAAGCAGGGCGAGGCAGGCAAGTCTCAACGGTTTTTTCGGACATTCGACTGTCATTCTGTCAACCTTTCTTGCCCTCCGTAGTCTTTCCTTAGAGCATGATCTGCAACCGGGAGTATCAAGGCCGCGGCAGGTGTGTCCCAGCATTGAATTACGACCTGACAACAAATGACAACCTATCAAGAAAAGACAAACCGATGAAGAAGGCCATGCAATACCTTGTGGGAACGGACAGGATCGCAGGGTTCTATTTATCTTTGAGCTTCCTTGTGGTGTTGTGTGTGCCTGGGTTTGCATTTGGAGCAAGCAACAACATCTGGTCTGTCGATTCGGATGTGTCAACGGTTCCACAAGGAGAGAGGAACTTCTATCCTCAGCGACATCTGACTCTGTCCTTGAACATACTGGAACTTCAAAATGTATTAGCTGCTGCGCCCATGGAGCGTACGGACTCAGCGAGACGTTCAACCATAGTATTGGAGTTGCCCCTCCCCGATGGACGAACCGGTCGTTTCCGTATAGTGGAATCACCCATCATGGAGCCTGGACTTGCAGCCAAGTTTCCAGACATCCACACATATTCCGGTCAAGGTATTGATGACCCTGGAGCCACGGTGCGTCTCGATCTGACCGCGGCGGGATTCCATGCCATGGTTCGATCACCGAACGGCACGGTCTACATCGATCCCTACTCAAGGAACGACCGAGAGCACTACGTAAGCTACTACCGGAAAGACCTCTACCTAGAAGGGGCGGCGCTTATTCGGGGTTGGACTTGCGCGGTGATTGCCGAGCCGGACATGACTGCCGAGATTCGACGACTTGTTGAATCCGGCATTCTCGCCACATCGGGCTCAGAACTGCGGACTTACCGTCTCGCGTGTGCTGCGACGGGTGAATACACGCAGTTCTTCGGCGGTACAGTGGAGCTGGGACTGGCAGCAATCGTGACAGCGATTAACCGCGTTACCGGGATCTATGAGACCGAGGTGGCTATACGTCTCACGCTTGTGGCAAACAACAATTTGCTTGTGTACACGAATTCAGCTACCGATCCGTACACCAATAGTAGCCCTTCTTCACTTCTGAGCCAAAACCAGGCCAACATCGACGCAGTGATCGGCAATGCCAATTACGACATCGGGCACGTCTTCAGCACGGCCGGAGGCGGTCTGGCCGCAATAGGTGTGGTTTGCCGCTTGGGTGTGAAAGCTTTGGGGGAAACCGGTACCTCGAGCCCGGTTGGCGATGCGTTCTACGTCGACTATGTGGCCCACGAAATGGGCCATCAATTTGGGGGAAATCACAGCTTCAATGGGAATTCTGGTAGCTGTGGCGGTGGCAACCGAAACGCGTCGACGGCATACGAACCTGGGAGCGGCTCCACAATTATGGCGTACGCCGGAATTTGCGGTCTTCAAAACCTGCAGCCCCATAGCGACCCGTATTTTCACACCATAAGCTTCGATGAGATTGTTGCATACACCACCGCAAGTTCGGGTAATTGTCCCACCCCTGTTTCCACGGGTAACAATCCGCCCCTACTGGTTGCCGGGTCGAGCGGCTTTACAATTCCTATATCGACACCATTCAAGTTGACGGGAGCAGCAAGTGACCCCGACAGCGATCCCCTCACCTATTGTTGGGAGGAATTCGACCTGGGTCCGGCTGGTGCGCCTGACTCTCCGTCGGGGACTGCGCCCATCTTCAGATGCTTCAATCCCGTATCGAGTCCGACACGCATCTTTCCTGCGCTGTCCGACCTTCTCAACAACACGAACACCATCGGTGAGATCTTGCCCACGTACGAACGCGGGCTCAGCTTCCGTTTGACAGCGCGAGACAATCGCAGCGGCGGAGGCGGGGTCAATTACGCCTCAATGTCATTCAGTGTCACTGAATCCGCGGGGCCGTTCGAAGTGACGGCGCCCAACACTGCCGTTAGCTGGCCTGCCACTTCGGAGCAGACAGTTACCTGGAACGTGGCAAACACAAATGCCTCGCCCGTCAGTTGTTCGACCGTGAACATTCTTCTCTCCACGGACGGCGGTCAGACATTTCCTCTCGCATTAGCGTCGAACACGCCAAATGACGGCTCCGAGCTCATCACGGTTCCGGACTCCCGCTCATCGACTGCACGTGTCATGGTGGAGGCGGTCGGAAACATTTTCTTCGATGTTTCAAATGTCAATTTCACGGTGGATGCTCCCGTTCCAATCCAACTCGCGACGTTCACCGGACGGGTGACAGGGGGCAACGACGTGATCCTCGAATGGAGAACGATCAGCGAGATCATCAACTACGGCTTTGAGATCCAGAAGGCGGCGGAGCGCGACCGGGAGTATCAGACAATTCCCAATAGCTTCATTCCAGGTCACGGCACTACCATCGTACCTCAGGACTATAGCTTTGTAGATCACTCTGGTACGACAGGAATGCAGTACTACCGGCTCAAGCAGATTGATCTTGACGGTGCAATCCAATTTAGTGACGCCATCCATATCGCAATCGTGACGGGTCTTGCAGAGAACTCACCTGCCCGGTTTGAGTTGCTGCAGAACAGTCCAAACCCATTCAATCCAGCGACAGTTATAAACTATCAACTGCCATTTCATAATCACGTAACCCTCAAGATATACGATCTGCTAGGACAAGAAATAGCGACACTGGTTGATGGAGCGGAGGAGTCCGGGTTCAAGTCGGCAAGGTTTGACGCCTCGCACTTGCCGAGCGGCGTATACATCTACCGCCTGGAGGCAGGAGGATTTGTTATAGCGAAGAAGTTGGTGTTATTGCGATGATCTGAGTGTCGTGGAAATCCGTTGAGACCCGGTGGTTCACCGCCCTTCTGGGCGGTGAATGTATCGAGCCGTTTTTTGCATCAGTGACGCAATGATCTTCGCGAGGGCTGTCAGTTGATCCGTGGCCAAGATCGTCTCACCAGTGTCTTTTCATTCTGATCGGCGCTCCGTATTGTGACCGGAGCCATTGAGAGTTGTTCCCTTGCTGACGCCGGCATTTCTGCAAAGAGGAAGACAAAAGCAAGACAGCTTTCCTATTTTCCCCCTTCACCGCCAACCGCCACCTTGATCCAGTCGGCCACACCGTCGTTCTTGCGGTCATTGTCAACGAACTTCACTTCCATGAGCATCCCTTGCCTGCAATCCTTCAGCGAGCCGGCAATGTTGGTCAGCTTCGCTTTGCTCCGATCCAGCCAGATCCTCGTTTTGTCAGTGAACCGTACTCTGATCGTGATTGAATCGTATCTGCATGTCAAGGTCTGGCTCTGCATGTTCACAGACTCGACCGTCCCGATGACTGTGTGCTTACCTGACAAGCCGGGAGATTTTCCAATGGGAACATATCTTTCCGTGGAACGCTGTCCCCAGGCATCCGCTGCAGATGCTGCGAGCAGCAGGAGAATACACGCACTCCAATGTCTTATCATGAGCTGATCTCCTATGAAAGCCACTGTAAATAGAAGTATTCACCTGGACTCAACAAGATCATTGCGGGCCTGGTCTGCCTCGTTGATCGCCTGTTGAATCAATTTGGTATCGTAACTTTGTTTGAGAGCCTCATCAACCAATCGCTGGGATTCTTTCAGATGGCTTACGGCAATCGGGTGGAGCCCCGCGCCGGCAAGCACCTTGACACCGTTCTTGATGGTGCCCAAGGCACGGTCGAGGACGTCTTTGGGACTGGTCTGCGATGATAACGGTGTATTCGAACTTGCTCTGAGGAAGTCAATGGTTTGGCGGATATTCTCAATGGAGTTGAGGACTCTGAGAAAGGCAGCCACAGACACGATTTGAGTCCCATCAAGTTCTATCGAGTTCCCCTCGGGATCGAGGTTTGCGAGGAACCTCCCTGCCGGTGAGTTGTTGAACGATTCGCCGTCGTAGAATGCGACCGCACCTTCGATGGTTTCAATGGAATTGTTGTGGAAGAACGGGCCGCTGGACGCAGCTTCTACAAGGGGGGGGACGTTGAATGTGTTGTCTCCCGGGGTACCCAAGCCGTCATCGGCAGGAACACTCTCATTGGTCAGACGTGCCGGCTGATCGGGCAGATTCTCAACGCCCGTGTTGAAATTGGCATTACCCAGGTTTTTTCCTCCGAGGAACGCCGTGGCACCCGCATTTACGTGGCACAGATTGCACTTGCCGAGTGAATTATCGAGGAAGATTTCCTGTCCCCGCTTCGCTACCGTACCCTTCAGGGGGAGGGGTAAGGTCAGATCATTTTGCCGTCCGAGTGAGAGCTGAAAAGCCTCAAGGGCATCAAGTTCATCGTCGGTGGGCAGCCGAAAGTCGACACCAGAAATACGGTTCAGCGTTTTGGTAAAGTGTTGGATGACAGCCCCTGTCGCGAATGAGCGAAGCGACCCATCGCCAGGAGCACCATCCCCTGACCATCCTGTCCGAGGTCCATTTGGACTTTGCACAGAGGTGTTGAGGCTCAAGGTATGTGGAACGCCCCTCATCACGAACTTGTTATCGAGGTCGCCAAATCCATCCAAGTTCTCCTGAATGAGCCCGAACTCTCGCATGAGCTTGGGGTTTTCGAAGTTCTTAATAAGGGCAGGATTGTTCTCTGCGACGAAGAGAGGATTATCCTTTGAAAGCCCGGCAATGACGGTCGGGTCGATGGTGAAGTTGTTCTCGGCCGGGTGGCATGTTCCGCAGGTCCTGCCGTTGCCGTTGAACGTTTCGTTGAAGAAAATGCGTCTCCCCTTGGCGATCAGTTCGGCTTGCGGATCGGGAGGTGGCGGAAGAGGGTTGTGGCAGGATGAGACTACGGCAATACAAAGCGGAAGCAGAGACAGCAGCTTCATATTCAGAGGCTTCATGATTCATCTCCTTTCCCAAACAGTTCGGTATGGCGGTGAACTATTGAAGATCTTGAATACGGTGTTACGTGCTCTTCAGCGAATGATTTCTATGAAGCTGCTTTCAAAGAACGACAAAAGAATATATGCAAGACGCGGCTTTGTTGCAAGCTGGCCTATGCACGAGTCTACCCGTGACAGCCAACCGTGCGTATCAGCTCTAGCGCAGCGGCCCCTTTACAAGCCTGCGCCTCGCAGGCTCCTTCGGCCGTCTCACGGGGCGGGCAATCGTCGGAGGGTTAGATTGGGCGCGCGGCTGGCACCCCAGCCAATTGCTAATCTCGCAAATTCTCGATATTCTGTACGCAGTTTCGCTCTCCCGCGTCGCTAAAGTTCGTTCGGCCTCAATCCCGCGAGGCCCCGCCATTGCCTCCCGTACGAACGTCGGAATTTGCAGCAATCCCTCACTTCCCTCCTCGCGGAAAAAGGGAAAGCTCGCTTGATTCCCGGATACGTATGGCCTCTCTTTTTTTCTTGAATCTGTTGATCACCTGTTGTAGATTGCGCGGTCGCTTCTCCTGTTCTTTCTTGAGATGGTATTAGGAACAATCACCATGCGGGAAAGCTTTTGCGGTTCCACTGCACGCTTGCCCCAACGAACCGTTCCCCCTGTACGTCGACCTGCCAAACATCCTCTGCACTTTCTCCCCACATCTTTATCTTATCGCTTTATTTCATTCATCCTTTCATCAAGGAGGGAAGTATCATGGGCAAACAACTTGCACGCCTCGAGATTCTATCTCTGATGGGCTTGTTGCTCGTGTTAGCAAGTGGGTGCCAGCAAGCACCCCCACCTGCAAACCCCATCAGCGTCTCGTGTACTCAAACCGGACCCATCCCATGCACTGGCAGCGTGAACGCCCAGTTTACAGCATCACATGCTGGTGGAAAAGCAATCACGATTTCAGACGTCTCAGCGACGTCAACAGGTCCAAATTCCGATTGTGCGAAATGCATGCTGCTTCCTGACTCCGAAACCAGACCCGATGTAATTGACCAGGTCGTGAGGGTCAACTGTGGTGACTGCACGCCGGGCCAGACCATTACAGTGGTAATCAGTGTCGTAGACAACAATGGGAATGTCAACTTCGCTTGGTGCACAATCACCACATAGGTGCTTTCATCTCAAATCGATTAGCGAGACACTGTGGGAGCGGAGAGAGGACGACAGGTTCGATATTCCAAGAGACTGCAAGCACGTTTCACTCCGGCTTGGTATACTGTTTTCGTGATGCGAACGAAACAATTGTACTGGGGGCCCCGGGAGTCCTCCACGGGACTTCTTGCATTTGAGGGGTTTTGACAGGCCTGTGTGGCAAAATGAGAATTCCCCTCGTAGTCCGTGAATCCCGGCTAATAATGTCGTAAATTGTGCCATACCCCGATTGCTGACTGGTCCAAGTCCTGAATCCAAAGCCAATGCCTTTTGGAACCGCTTCCTCAGCCCCAGCCTAGTTTGGGGTTTTGCAGGATGGCCTCACACACGCAAGAGCTTCGCTTGTGTAGGAGCAGGGGTGACGAGGTTTTGGATGGCTCCAGTATTGACTGACCTGGGGGTTCGGCGTGCAATCAGGGAGTGGAATCTTTGCGCAACAAGTTCTCATCCGAGTTTGCGGAGGGATTCTCCGTTTGATCATCAAAAGGAGATCGTCATGGAAAGGATTACAGAGCTTTTCGTCGTTGTGGAAAACAGAGCCGGAGCGCTTGGTGAACTGCTTGGCAATCTTGCCAAGCAGAAAATCAACATAGAGGCAATTGGCCTGTTTCAGGATGTGGCAAAGCTCTCAGTCTCTGATGTTGATCGTGCGATGAAAGCGTTGAGTCGAGGTAAGTATCAGGTTGAAGTGCGGGAAGTCCTTCGACTTGATCTCGACAACACGCCGGGATCGTTTGCGATTGTTGCGTCGCGTCTCGGCAAAGCGGGGATCAACATTGAATATTGCTATTGCACCGTTGGCGAAGGGCAAAAGCATGCTTCTGTAATTCTTGATGTAAAGGATATCGATCGTGCTACGGTAGTTCTTGCCGGAGCCGAATCGTAGGTCGAAAGACCCTCGTAGGACCACATACACGGGCACAATCGGGGAGAAGCTGCGCGGATAGGAATGCCTTGGGAGAGATTAGGAAGCGAGCTGTGGGAGGGGCTGTTGGGTTCAGAGCGCCAGCGAGTTGTCAATCGTCGATACTCTGGAGTGAACCCGGAAGCGGAGGGTGAGGGACTTGAACCCCCACGTCCCTTGCGGGACGGCAGTTTTCAAGACTGCTGCCATACCATTAGGCGAACCCTCCAAGGCCGGTGCATTAGTCCGTCCCTCGACGGGACGAGCCATTCTGCCAGCTCTCCTTGCATAAATTCGTGAAAAAGATACGAAACCAACGCCTCGAAGGCAAGCGTCTGAGCCTGCGACAAGGTAGAGGGGGTGTGGCGTCGGATCAAACCTCCTGTTGCCCCGCAGAGTTGTCCCTGACTCTTTTCTTGTTCTGTCGTCGATTCTATATCGCCGGAAACCACACCCAGTGTGCAGGATCCTTCAATAACAGGAGCTTCTCGTTGGTAGCGATAGGATTCCTATCGGGATCCTTCTCTTAAGATCAGCTGCAGATTGGATTGCCAGGTTGGGTCATTGGGAATGACCAGGTTTTGCGCGAAATCTGCCAATTTGAAACTATGGCATGGGGGGAAAACGTCTACTCAGGGGCGGAGGCAGTACGGAACATCCTTCAGATACAACTTGCGATGGCGTCCCCCATCGCTGCTGTTCCAAGCAGGGTGGTGCCATTCGAGTAAATGTCCGCAGTGCGGTATCCTTGATCAAGCACTTTTTCAATCGCCTTCTCCACGCACAGGGCCTCTTCTTCCAGATTGAATGAGTACCTCAGCATCATGGCCACGGAAGCAATCGTTGCAATCGGATTTGCCTTGTCCGTTCCGGCAATGTCAGGAGCAGAGCCGTGCACGGGCTCGTAGAGCGCAACGCTGCCGCCGAGACTGGCAGATGGCAACATCCCGATCGACCCCGTGAGCATCGCCGCTTCATCGCTCAAGATGTCACCGAACATATTCTCGGTCACAATCACGTCGAACTGGCGGGGATTTCGTATCAATTGCATCGCACAGTTATCAACGTACATGTGCGTCAGTTCAACACCAGGGTATCCCGCCGCGACCTGCGTTACCACTTTGCGCCAGAGCTGCGATGATTCGAGAATGTTGGCCTTATCAACAGAGCACACCTTGTTCTTCCTTTTCACGGCAGCCTCAAACGCTTGGTGAGCAATTCTTCTCACCTCTGAGGTAGAATACACCAGCGTGTTGACAGCCACCTGCTCGCCGTTCTGTGGATGCACACCTCGGGGTGTTCCAAAGTAGATTCCCCCGGTCAATTCCCGAACCACGAGGATATCCGTACCCTCAACAACCTCAGTCTTGAGCGTTGAAGCAGCAATGAGCGCTGGGTAGATCCGGGCGGGACGGAGATTTGCAAACAGCCCCAATTTCTTTCGAAGCCCCAGGAGAGCCTGTTCCGGCTTCAGCTCGGGGGGACTGTTGTCCCATTTCGGGCCACCCACAGCTCCGAGCAAGACGGCGTCTGAAGCTTTGCACAGGGTAAATGTTGTATCAGGTAATGGTTGTGCCGTCTTGTCAATGGCAGCGCCGCCGACGAGTCCTTCGCGAAATACAAATTGCCGGTTGAATCGTTGCCCAATTTTCTTGAGGACTTTCATTCCCTCACGAACGACGTCCGGACCGATTCCGTCTCCCGGAAGAACTGCGATATTATACGACATTGGCTCTCTCTGTTATGCTTTCGGTGCAGCAGCACTGGCCATGGTGCTGAGTTCTTCTGAACGACGCGTTGCAGTAGCGACTGCATTGATGAGCATCGAGCGGAGTCCGTGTGACTCGAGTTCATGAATTGCGTTGATTGCAGTTCCGCCCGGAGTTGTGACTTGATCGCGCAAGATTGCCGGATGGAGGCCCGAATTCTTCACGAGCTTCGCTGACCCCAGAACGGTTTGAATGGCTAGCTTTGTCGCAATCTCCCGGGAAAGGCCCATCTTCACTCCTCCGTCGATCAGCGCTTCGATGACCATGTAGATATATGCCGGTCCGCTGCCACTAAGGCCGGTGACTGCATCAAGCTGTTCCTCCGGAACGATCACGACCTCGCCGACGGCCTCGAAAATCGAGATCGCGATGCGTTGCTGCTCTTCGGAAACAGATTCGCCCCATGAAACCGCCGTCGCTCCCTCGTCAACGGTAGAGGCTATGTTAGGCATCGCTCGTGCGATAGCGATCTTCTTTCCAATGGTCTTCTGTATAAAGGATATTTTCAGACCGGCGGCAATGGAGATCAACAGCTGATCTGTCCGGAAGGAATCACGCGCCTGTACGAGCACCTTGGGCAGTGTCTGAGGTTTGACGCACAAGAGCACGATCTCCGAGGCCTCGACCGCCTCGAGGAGATTCAACGTCGATCGAATGTTCCACTGGCGCGAGAGATCTTGCAGCTTGTCGAGATGAATTCCGCAGGCGGTGATTTTTTCGCTCGGAGTCAGCTTGGCGTTTACAATCCCCTTTATCAACGCCGTGCCCATATTTCCGGCACCCACAATTACGATTGAACGATTAATGGAATGGTGGTGTGCCTTCTTCTGTACCGTTGCAGCGTGATCGTCTTTCATGGCCCAACTGATCATAATGATATGTGTGCAGCTTCATATGCTGCGATTTCGCTCTTGAAGGTCAGAATATAGCCCAACTCGTCTACGCCGTCGAGCAGACACGCTTTGGAGAAGCCGTCAATGGGGAAGTGTATTGATTTGCCATCGGGTAGTACCAATGCCTGGCGTGCGAGATCAATAGTGAGAGTCAAATCCGGCGTGTGTTCGAGCAATCTAAATAGCTCATGGTGTATCTTCGAATCCACGACAATCGGCAGCAAGCCGTTTTTCAAAGCATTGCTGCGGAAAATATCGGCAAACGAGGTACAGATCACCGCCCGAAATCCGAACCCCGTGAGTGCCCACAGCGCATGTTCCCGGGAGGAGCCGCACCCAAAATTATCGCCTGCCAGCAATATCTGGGCCCCGCGGTGTTCAGGCTTGTTCAAAACGAAGTCCCGTTTCTGCGAGCCGTCCGGATTGTAGCGCCAATCCGCAAACAGGTTATCGCCCATGCCCTGCTTGTCGGTGGCCTTAAGAAAGCGTGCTGGAATGATCTGATCCGTGTCGATGTCGTTCACCGGTAGCGGAACGACGCGCGAGGTAAGTGTCGTGAATTGAGGCATAGTGTCTTGATGAATATGTGGTGGGGTCTTGAGTTCTCCCCTGGCCCTCTCGTTAATCGGTTCTCACCAGCGTTCGGACGTCGGTGATCTGTCCGGTTAGTGCCGTAGCGGCGGCAGTCAACGGCGAGGCGAGAAACGTTCGTCCACCCTTGCCTTGTCGTCCTTCGAAGTTCCGATTGCTGGTGCTTACGGCGTATTGGCCGGGCTCAAGCTGATCACCATTCATAGCGATACACATTGAACAGCCTGCCTCGCGCCATTCCGCCCCTGCAGATGTGAAGATCTTGTCCAGGCCCTCGGACTCGGCCTGCTTTTTGACATGCTGGGAGCCCGGGACGACGAGCACGCGCAGGCCCGGGGCGACTTTGCGACCTCTGAGCAACGAGGCGGCGACTCGGAGATCCGATATGCGCGAGTTTGTGCAGCTGCCGATAAAGACGACATCCACCGGTTGACCAAGTATCGGCTGCCCGGGTTTGAGCCCCATGTAGGTGAGAGCCTTTCTCACCGACTCCCTTTGAGCGGCATCAGTCAGTCGATCGGGGTCCGGTACAAGGTCCACGATCGGCATGCCCATGCCGGGGTTCGTGCCGTAGGTGATCATCGGAGCGAGTTCACTCGCATTCAGCGTCACGGTTTTGTCATACCTCGCCCCATCGTCCGTACTCAAGTGCCCCCAGTGTTTCACGGCTGCCTCCCATGCACCGCCCTTGGGTGCGAATTCCCGTCCGGCAAGATACTCAAACGTCGTATCATCAGGACCGATCATCCCGGCCCGTGCTCCGCCTTCGATGGACATGTTGCAGATGGTCATGCGTTCTTCCATCGTTAATGCGCGGACAGTGGGACCAGTGTATTCGAAAACGTGTCCGGTCCCCCCTCCGATGCCGATCTTCGCAAGGAGGGCAAGTATGATGTCTTTCGCCGAGACTCCGGCATTGAGTTTTCCTTCAATGCGCACCTCGCACGTCTTGGGCTGGCGCTGGAGCAAACACTGGGTTGCAAGGACGTGTTCCACTTCGCTCGTGCCGATGCCGAACGCCAGCGCACCGAGTGCCCCGTGTGTGGATGTGTGGCTGTCGCCGCACACTACCGTCATGCCCGGTTGAGTCAGGCCAAGTTCCGGTCCGATCACGTGGACGATACCGCGATGTGGGCTATCCATGCCGTACAACCGGATGCCGAACTCACGCGCGTTGTGTTCCAATTGTTGGATCTGCTTGGCTGCGAGCGGGTCGCCTATCGGCAAGGACGAATCATGGGTGGGAATGCTGTGATCCATGGTAGCCACCGTCCTGTCCGGCCGACGAACCCTGAGACCCCGCTCGCGTAACCCGGTGAATGCCTGCGGAGATGTAACTTCATGCACAAGATGCAAATCGATGTACAGCACGACCGGAGAATCAGGTCTCTCTGCTACAACATGCGAATCCCAGATTTTTCGAAACAGGGTCCGGGCTTGTGTCATTGTATCACGTCAGGTATGTGACTTTTCGTCAGATTGCACTCAGATGGCAGCAGCTGCCTCCTTGAGTTCCAGTATTGTTCCTTCGCTTTTTCGTTTCCTGGCGATCACGGCACGGTTTAGTGCCTCCAGATATGCCTTTGCGCTGCCCGTAATGACATCCGTGCTGACGGCGCGCCCATTGAAAAGCACGCCATCGAAATTCACCCTTACAAACACTTCACCAAACGCATCCCGTCCAAGACTGACCGACTTAATGGAATATTCCGTCAGCTGTCCCACCAAGCCCGTGATCCTCTCGATGGCCTTATACGAGGCGTCGATCGGCCCATCACCTGTGGCGGAATCGACAAACCGCTGGTCACCTTTTCTCAGCTCAACGGTCGCTGTCGGTCTCAACGTAGTACCGCTATGGGCCTGGATATTCTCGAGATAGAAAAGTTCCTTAGAATCATCGGTTCTATCTTCCAGAATCGCGACGAGGTCCTCATCGAATATCTCCTTTTTTTGATCGGCCACACTGCAGAACCTGTGGTACGCTCGATCCAACTCCTCGGCGTTCAACGTGTAGCCAAGTTCCGAATACCTTTGCTTCAGGGCGTGCCGGCCGGAGTGCTTTCCCAGCACGAGGGTGCTGTGCTTGAATCCAACGGTCTGTGGAGTCATGATCTCATATGTAATTGCACTCTTCAACACCCCATCCTGATGAATCCCTGCTTCATGCGCGAAAGCATTCGCCCCCACGATCGCTTTGTTCCTTTGAACAAACATTCCGGTGACGCTCGTAAGGAGACGGCTTGTCTTGGCAATTTCTTCGGTATTGACATTCGAACAAAGCCCTATTTTCTCCTGGCGCGTCCTCAACACCATGACAATCTCTTCCAGTGCGGCATTGCCGGCCCTTTCACCGATGCCGTTCACTGTGCACTCCACCTGACGAGCCCCCTCCTGGATGGCCGCAAGCGAATTCGCCACCGCCAGACCCAGATCGTCGTGACAATGTGCGCTGAGAACTGCGCGGCCAATATTGGGGACCCGCTGCTTGATTGTTCGAAATATCGCGCCATATTCTTCCGGTACGGCATATCCGACGGTGTCGGGCAAATTCACCACTGTAGCGCCAGCCTCGATGACTGCCGTGAGAATTTCGACGAGGAAGTCAACATCACTCCGTGAGGCATCTTCGCAGGAAAATTCGACATCGTTGCACAACGATTTTGCATAGGTCACCGCCCACACCGCATCACTCAACACTTGCTGGCGGGTTTTCTTCAGTTTATGTGCAAGGTGAATATCTGATGTTGCAGTGAAAGTGTGAATGCGTGGTCTCTTGGCGAATTGGATGGCTTCCCACGCGCGATCGATGTCGCCTTTAACGGTCCGGCAAAGCGCAGCGACCGACGTCGACTCGATCGTCTTTGCGATAAGCCGAACGGCTTCGAAATCGCCCACCGACGCAATGGGAAAACCGGCTTCAATCACGTCCACGCGCAATTGCTCCAACTGTCGCGCCATCTTCAACTTCTCTTCAAGGTTCATGCTGCAACCGGGCGACTGTTCGCCATCACGTAAGGTAGTATCAAAAATCAGGATGCGATCGTTCATAGTAGGGGGGTCCTCCTTACATGTCTTTGCCTTCAAGCTGAACTAGTTTTTTTACCCAGACCATCAATTCTTCAAATTGCTCCGGCAATAACGACTGAGCGCCGTCTGAAAATGCTTCTTCCGGATTCGGGTGCACTTCAATGATACAGCCGTCTGCTCCGACTGCGACTGCGCCTTTAGTCATCGGGGTCACCAGACTGCGCACGCCCGTGGCATGACTGGGATCAACTATCACGGGGAGATGACTCAACTCCTTCAATGCGGGTACAGCCGACAGATCACAGGTGTTGCGCGTATAGTCTTCGAAGGTCCGGATGCCTCGTTCACAGAGAATCACATCGTAGTTTCCTTGCGACAAGATGTATTCGGCAGACATCAACAGTTCTCTCAGTGTGCTCGACATGCCCCGCTTCAAAAGAACCGGCTTCCGAATTTTTCCCACCTCCTTCAAGAGGGCAAAATTTTGCATATTCCGGGCGCCAATCTGCAGAATATCGGCGTACTCGGCGACAAGCGGGACATCGGCAGGGGTAATAACCTCAGAGATCGTGAACAAACCCGTTTTCTCGCCTGCGTCAGCGAGAAGTTTCAGGCCTTCCTCCTCGAGACCTTGGAAGCTGTACGGCGATGTTCTCGGTTTGAAAGCACCGCCGCGGAGGACTTTTGCGCCCGCACGTTTCACCTGTTCGGCGCATGTGAAAATCTGCTCCCGGCTTTCGACAGAACACGGACCTGCCATCACCACGAAGTGATTATTCCCGATCAGGGTAGGGGAGCGACCGCTTCCTGCCGCGGCTTTAAGCTCGACCGTGGTGCTGGCTTGCTTCCATTCTTTCCCCGCGAGTTTGAACGGCTTGAGAATGGGGACAACGCTTTCGACACCGTTGAGAGAATCCAATGCCTGCAGCCGCGACTTGCCTCGCTCATCTCCGACACAGGCGATGACAGTACGCTGTTCCCCGTAAATAGGGTGCACCTGGTACCCAAGTGCCCTAACACGGTCAAAAACATGCTCAATCTGCGGCTGGGTTGCCCCAGCCTTCATGACAATGATCATGCGTCGTATCCTTCTCCGAACATAGCGTTGATTTGTCCGGTAACCTCAGACTGCGATTTCATTTCGCGGATGTGCGATTCGAGCTCAGCGTAACATCGCAGCCGAATCTCAGCGAGCTTTTGGAAGAGTGAATGCAGCATCGGATCTGCGGAATATGAAGCTTGTCGTCTGTATGCTTCGATGGCGTTCATCTCCTCCTTCATCAAGCCCCTGATGAGGTCCGTTGGTGATTGCTTTGGATGATCGGATTGTGATGACATTTCTCTTCCTTGAAGGAATCGAAAGTTCTAGACAGTGATGTACTTTTCCGTTTTCATCAGATGATAGTAGATGCTGTCAACAAGCGCCTTCCAGCTCGCCTCGATGATGTCAGTCGACACGCCGACGGTATTCCATGACGAGGAGCCGTTTCGAGTCGTGATGAGCACCCGAACTCTCGCTCGCGTCCCGTCCTGGCCATCGAGCACGCGGACCTTGTAGTCGCTCAAATGAATTTCCTTGAGTTCGGGATAGAACTTTTCCAGCGCCTTTCTCAAGGCATTGTCCAGCGCATTCACCGGACCGTTCCCCTCCGCCGCAGTGTGTTCAACTTCATCGCCGACCCGGACTTTGATGATCGCTTCAGAAACCGGATGGCTTTCCAACGATTCTTTATGGATAATCACCTTGAATCCGTGAAGTTCAAAGAAATTTTTCCATCCGTGAAGCCTTTGCTTGACAAGAATTTCGAAGGAGCCGTCCGCGTCTTCGTACCTGTAGCCGCGGTATTCCTTTTCTTTGATGTCTTCGACGATTGTCTTGACGTCGCTGGATTTGCCATCCAGATCAATTCCAAGCTCCCGAGCCTTGAAGAGAACGTTGCCCTTCCCTGACAGTTCGGAGATCAACACACGCCTGTGGTTTCCCACCAGCTCCGGGGTGATATGTTCGTAGGTTGCCGGCGTTTTCATCACAGCACTCACATGAATGCCTCCTTTATGCGCAAATGCACTTTCACCGACAAAGGGGAGATGCTTGCGGGGGGGGAGGTTTGCAAGTTCACTCACATCATGGGAGAGAGAGGTTATCAGGTGAAGCTGGTCCGTATCCACACACTCATAGCCGAGCTTCAATTGAAGATTGGGTATGATGGAACAGAGGTTTGCGTTTCCACAGCGTTCGCCGTATCCGTTGATTGTGCCCTGAACATGAACAGCTCCATTCCGGACAGCCGAGAGAGTGTTCGCAACAGCCAGATCAGAGTCGTTGTGTGTATGGATTCCGATCGAAGCGTGGAGATGCTTCTTGACTTCCCGAACGATCGTGCCAACGTCATCCGTCAACGTTCCACCATTGGTATCACAAAGAACGATCACTTCTGCGCCGGCACGTTCCGCTGCCCGGAGTGTTTTCAGCGCATAGGTGCTGTCATCCTTGAAACCGTCGAAGAAATGTTCCGCGTCATAGATGACGTCACGTCCTCTGGATTTGAGGTATCCGACACTATCCTCTATAATCCGAAGGTTTTCTTCCCCGGTGATCTGGAGCGCCGATGACACGTGCAACATCCAACTTTTGCCGAAAATCGTCACAACCGGTGTATCCGCCTCCAGCAATGCACGGAGGTTCTGATCGTGCTCGACGCGGTTGTTCGCCCGCCGTGTGCTTCCGAATGCCGAAAGTTTGGCATGGCTCAGGCGCAGCTCCTTTGCCCGCCTGAAGAACTCCAGATCTTTGGGATTGGAGCCGGGCCATCCACCCTCAATGTAGTGAATGCCAAACTCGTCAAGCCGTTGGGTGATTCTGAGCTTGTCTTCCACCGAAAACGAAACATCTTCCCCCTGGGTGCCGTCGCGAAGCGTCGTGTCGTAGAGTGAGATCTGTCGCATGTCAGTCCTTTTTCCAATTCTCTGGTCTCAAGGAGCGGACTGCCTTTCCAGCCCGCCACATTTCTGAATTCTTCCATTCATCCAGTTCTCGCTGAAGTTTCTCGCGATAGTCCGGCGAGCCGCAGCTTTCGAGCACGCGTTTTGTCTCGATTCCTTCCTTCACATCCCGATAGAGCAACTCAAATAGAGGCTTGACGGCAATCTCAAACCGCTTCGCCCAGTCGAGCGCCCCGCGTTGTGCTGTTGTGCTACAGGATGCAAACATCCAGTCCATTCCGTTCGCGCCAACAAGCGGGTACAGACTCTGCGTCGCCTCTTCCACAGTCTCGTTGAATGCTTCGCTGGGTGAATGGCCCATTGCTCTCAAGATATCATACTGTGCTTTCATAATGCCGGCGATTGCGCCCATCAGCACTCCCCGCTCGCCGGTTAAGTCGCTGAGGACTTCCTTCTCAAACGTGGTAGGGAAGAGATACCCTGAACCGACAGCAATTCCAAGCGCGATTGTCCGTTCTCGTGCTCGTCCGGTCGCGTCTTGGTAGATTGCGAAGCTTGCATTGATGCCGCTTCCGGAAAGGTAGTTCGAGCGGACTGTCCGCCCGGCGCCCTTCGGGGCGACTAGTATTACATCGACATCCGGAGGCGGAATAACGCCCGTCTGGTCGTTGAACACAACTGAAAAGCCGTGGGAGAAGTAGAGCGCCTGACCCTTTTTCAAGTTTCTTTTCACCGTCGCCCACTGCTCCTTTTGCCCGGCATCCGAAAGCAGATACTGGACAACGGTCGCCTTCTGAATCGCCTCCTGGATATCAGAAAAAAGCGTCTTGCCCTCGACCCATCCATCCCGGAGTGCATCGCTCCATCCTTTGCCGCCCTTGCGCTGTCCGATAATGACGGTGATCCCGTTGTCGCGGAGATTCAATGACTGGCCGTATCCTTGAGGACCATACCCGAGAATAGCAACGACTTCATTCGCCAGTACCTCTTGGGCTTTTGATAGGGGAAATTCTTCCCGTGTAACCACTTCTTCTCGTACGCCGCCAAAATCCATCAGAGCCATCGGATCACGTTCTCCTTATTATGTTGGATTACACTTCACCTTGAAACTCGCGCTTTAACGCTACACGTCCCGTCCGTGCGAGCTCCTTGATGACGAACGGTTTCACCATCTTGATGATCGCGTCGACCTTGAGTTGGCTCCCGGTTGCTTCGAGTGTCAACGTCTTCTGACTGATGTCAATCACCTTTGCGCGAAAGATTTCGGCGATCTGCATGATTTCCGAACGCGTTTCAGGAGTCGTCTGGACCTTGATAAGAACCAGTTCCCTTTCGACAAAACTCTCGAACGTCAGGTCAACAACCTTGATCGTGTTAATAAGCTTGTTGAGCTGTTTGATGATTTGCTCGATGATCTGGTCGTCGCCGTGCGTCACAACGGTCATCCGCGACACCGCTTCGTCCTCGGTCGGACCGACGGTAAGACTGTCGATATTGTATCCTTTGGCAGCGAAGAGCCCGGCGATCCTAATAAAAGCTCCAAACTTGTTTTCGACGAGGATGGCAATCGTGTGTTTTTTGAAATGCTCAACGCCGTTGGCGTTGGCAGTGGCAGTGTGTGAGACTTGCACTTGAGACATATCATTCATCCTTCAATGAATTTGAACCGTCCTTGGAGACTTACGTGCGTTTGATCCATTCGTTCAGCGTTTCACCACGCCACCCCCTTTGCCAGCGTCATCACGACCTCCTCTTCTGCGTGTTTGCCCGACGGGCTCTCGACGGGCTCGGGAGTATCAAGCATCTCATTGACCGTTTGTCCCCCCGGTATCATCGGATACACATTATCCTCCTGTGCGACCGCGAACTCCAGCACAATGGGACCATCGTTGTATCCCATTGCCTCACGGATCGCCCCTTCAACCTCAGATGTCTGTGTCACTTTCAACGCTCGGCAGCCGTACGCCTCGGCCAGTCTCGTAAAATCAGGGTTGTACAGCGCAACTTGCGAGTACCGGCGCCGCCAGAACAACTCCTGCCATTGCCGTACCATTCCCAGAAAGCCGTTGTTGATGATGAAGATCTTCATAGGGAGCTTATGCTCGGTGATCGTTGCCAGTTCCTGAATGTTCATCTGAATCCCGCCGTCCCCGCTGATGGAGACCACCGGCAGGTCCTTGCGCCCAAACGCTGCGCCCATCGCTGCCGGAAGGGAGAACCCCATCGTTCCCAGCCCCCCCGATGTTATGTGCGAGCGAGGGTGAATCCAGTTGAAGAACTGTGCCGTCCACATCTGGTGTTGACCAACGTCTGTGACAACGATCGCATTGCCCCGCGTGATCTCGCCGAGTTTCTGAATGACGTACTGGGCGCGAATGGCATTGCCGTTCCTGTAACGCAGCGGATGCTCCTTTTTCCATTCATCAATCGTCACAACCCAATCCTTGGTCTGCAGCGGCCGAACAAGGGGGATCAGTTTCGTCAGCACATCCTTGACGTCGCCGACGATCGGCACATCGACCTTCACGTTCTTGCTGATGGCCGAGGGATCGATATCGATGTGAATCTTCTTCGCCTCTGCCGCGAATGCCTCGACCTTGCCTGTCACACGGTCGTCAAAGCGGGCGCCGACAGCGATCAACACATCGCAGTAGTGAACTGCCATATTGGAGTACCAGGTCCCGTGCATGCCGAGCATGCCCAAGGAGAGCTCGTTGTTTTCAGGAAATGCGCCGAGGCCTTGAAGCGTTGTTGTAACAGGACAGCAGAGTTTCTCGGCGAGAGCTGTCAATTCCGCCGCTGCATTTGACTGGATGACGCCACCTCCAACGTAGAGTAAAGGACGCTTTGCTGCATTGATCATTTCGGCGGCTTTTTTTATTTGATGCAAGTGGCCTTCAACGTTTGGATTATAGCCGGGCAATTCGATCTTCTCCGGATATTCAAAGGCGGTCTTATGTGCCATCACATCTTTCGGCAGATCAACGAGGACAGGGCCCGGGCGCCCCGACTTCGCAATGTAGAACGCTTCTTTGACGGTCGTTGCTAGTTCACGGACATCCCGAACCAGATAGTTGTGTTTCGTTATGGGACGTGTGATGCCAACGATATCCGCCTCTTGAAAAGCATCATTGCCGATGAGCTTCAGGGGAACTTGGCCCGAGAAAACGACGATCGGAATAGAATCCATCATGGCATCGGCGATGCCCGTGACCGTGTTGGTTGCGCCCGGACCAGAGGTGACAAGAACAACGCCAGGTTTGCCTGTCGCCTTGGCGTAGCCCTCTGCCGCGTGCGTCGCTCCCTGCTCGTGGCGCGTCAGCACGTGTTGGATATCCGAAATATCATGCAGCACATCATACACGCCGATGATCGCGCCTCCGGGATACCCGAAAATAACTTCTACACCTTCTTCGATCAAAGAGCGAACAAAGATCTCGGATCCTGTCATCAACTTGCCGGCGGACGCGCCGACAGGTTTCGTGTGTGCTGGCTGTGCCTTGTGTGGAGACATACTGCCGTCCTCCCGTTGAAATGATTGGTCAATTACTTCGATACTCTGCGTCTGGATTCAGGTCCGTGACAGCCCCGAGGCTGCTGCTCGAAACCAGCCGGGCATATTTAGCCAGCACACCGGCCGTGTAACGGGGTCGGGGTGGCCGCCATGCCGCCCGACGACGAACAACCTCTTCCTCGGCAACATTCAATTGCAGCAAACGCTGTTCGGCGTCGATTGTGATTTCGTCCCCCTCGCGTACGAATGCAATTGTGCCCCCAACCACAGCCTCAGGCGAGACATGTCCCACAACCATACCGTACGTGCCCCCGGAAAATCGCCCGTCTGTGATCAACCCGACAGAATCACCCAGACCGGCACCAATAAGTGCAGATGTCGGTGCAAGCATCTCACGCATGCCGGGTCCGCCTTTCGGACCCTCGTACCGAATGACAATGACATCGCCCGCTCTGATTGTCCCCGACAGGATCGCTTCCAGGCACTCTTCCTCGGAATCGAACACACGCGCTGGTCCGGAGATTCTCGGATTCTTCACGCCGGTGATCTTTGCCACAGCCCCTTCGGGGGCCAGGTTTCCTTTGAGGATTGCCAGATGGCCATGCGGGTAAAGCGGCCTTTCCCACGGGCGGATTACGTCCTGTTGTGCAGCCGGTTGGGACGGCACATTCGACAGTACCTGCGCAACGGTCTGTCCCGTGATCGTAAGCACATCACCGTGCAAAACGCCATGGGCAAGCAGGATTTTCATCACTTGGGGGATTCCACCGGCCCTGTGCAAGTCGGTGGTCACGTACATACCTGACGGCTTCAAATCACACAACACGGGAACACGTGAACGAATCTTTTCAAAATCGTCGAGGACGAGTGGAACCCCTACTGCGCGCGCTATAGCGAGCAGGTGGAGAATTGCGTTTGTCGAACCGCCAATCGCCATTACGACTGCGATGGCATTTTCGAACGATTTGCGCGTAAGAATTTGGCGAGGAAGGATCTGATGGGTGACAGCATCCGCAAGCACCTTTGCTGACTGTACAGCACTTTCTGCTTTTTCTGCGTCCTCAGCCGCCATCGTTGAGGAGTACATGAGACTCATGCCAAGCGCTTCAAATGCAGACGACATCGTGTTTGCTGTGAACATTCCCCCGCATGAACCAAATCCGGGGCAGCAGAGTCGTTCCACTTCCACCAGCTCCTGTTCGCTGATTTTCTTCGCGCTGTACTGGCCTACTGCCTCAAATGCGCTGACAACCGTTAGGTCTCTGCCCTTATAGTGCCCGGCCTTGATCGTTCCGCCATAGACAAAGATGGCTGGAATGTTCATTCTGGCGATGGCGATCATTGCCCCGGGCATGTTCTTGTCACACCCCCCGATCGCGAGCAGTCCGTCCATGCTCTGTGCGTTGCACACGGTCTCAATGGAATCGGCGATCACCTCCCGCGATACAAGCGAGTACTTCATCCCCTCAGTTCCCATGGAGATCCCATCGCTCACTGTGATCGTGCCGAAGACTTGCGGCATTGTGCCGGCACTACGTAACGCTTCTTCGGCGCACTTCGCGAGATCGTTCAGGCCGATATTGCATGGCGTTATAGTGCTGTAACAATTCGCAATGCCGATAATGGGTTTCTCAAAATCGTGGTCGCCAAAACCAACTGCGCGCAGCATGGCGCGATTGGGAGTACGCTGCACTCCTTGTGTGATGATTCTGCTTCTGCGATTGTCAGTCTTGCTGCCGCTCATCGAAGTTCACCATGTTCAGACAAATAATAATGTTTTCGTCCGCCAGAGGTGAACTTCGCTTGACCGTCTATACTTGCGTGGGGATTTGGTGTGTGCTTGGTTGGCCTCTGGCGTTCCTTAGCTAATAAAAATTAGCCCCAGAACGACTACGAGGTTAATAAGGAGAATGAGAATGCTGAGAAGGGAAATGGGGAGAAGTGGTCGTACCACACCGGAAGCGGCGTCGACCAGGTTCCTCTTGTCGCTATGAATATCAGTGCGCATTTCCGTCTGAATTAACATAATATTCAATATACGATTGAATTTCATATTGTCAAGAGAAATTTTCGGAATCTTCGTCCTTTTTTTGATTCCCGGTCCAGATCAGGACCACAGGAACGATTGTCCGTGGCATGTGGGTGGTCTCAACGTTTTTCAAAATGACTCTCAAAGGACTTGACAAACCGTCTTTCTGAGTTTATATTGTACGTAATCACTTTATGCAGCCGACAACAAGACATACGATCGACGGAGCCCCCCGATTTTTGATGGGTATGGGTTGTTGTTGCAGGGGCATCATCCGTCTTTCTGAGGAGGGCAATCGCTCATAATCGTCCAACGACGAGAGAAATGAACGGAGGCCCTGCGACAGATATCACGCAGGGTTTTTTTCGTTTCTGGAGCACAATGACATAAGCACAAACGATATACGATCAGCTCTTATCGAGAAAGGTGGAGGGAACAGGCCCTGTGAAACCTTAGCAACCGGCGGCGTCTGCAAACGCCGCGTCAGGTGCTAACTCCTGCCCGTGAGGAATATTCCCGGGAAAGATGAGAAAAGGCAAAGTGTTCACGAACCTCTTCTGGCATCCTTCCGGAAGAGGTTTTTTTGTTTTCAGACATAGTCTCAATCACTCAACCACATATGATGGAGGTCTCAATGGGTACCAATGGGAAACAGCGGCAATATCGCTTTGAAACGCTGCAACTTCATGCCGGGCAGAAGCCCGATCCCGCGACAAACGCGCGTGCCGTCCCGATCTATCAAACAACGTCGTACACGTTCAATAATGCGGAACATGCAGCCACGCTGTTCGCACTTAAGGATTTCGGGAACATCTATACTCGCATTATGAACCCTACCAACGCGGTCTTTGAAGAACGCATGGCGCAACTCGAAGGAGGAGCCGCCGCGCTGGCTGTGTCCTCGGGTCAGGCAGCACAATTCATAGCACTTTCGACGATCGCGCAAGCAGGTGAGAACATCGTCTCAACGAGCCTGCTCTACGGGGGGACGTACAATCAGTTTAAGGTGACATTCCCTCGATTGGGCATCCATGTAAAATTTGTCGATGGCGATGAGCCCGAGGATTTCCGAAAGCTCATCGACGCGAAAACGAAGGCACTTTACATCGAAACCATTGGGAATCCTCGTCTCAATGTTCCGGACATTGCCGCACTTGCAAAAGTGGCTCACGATCACGGCATCCCGTTGGTCGTTGACAACACGTTCGGTGCAGGCGGATACCTCTGTCGACCCATCGAGCACGGAGCCGACATTGTCGTTCATTCTGCCACAAAATGGATCGGAGGACACGGCACATCCATCGGCGGCGTTATCATAGACTCCGGCAAATTCAATTGGGGAAACGGCAATTACCCCGTCTTCACTGAGCCAAGCCCCGGCTACCATGGCTTGAATTTCTGGGAGGTATTTGGCAGCGGTGGACCATTCGGCAACATCGCTTTCATCATACGCGCTCGGGTGGAGCAGCTGCGCGATTTGGGCCCCTGCCTGAGCCCGTTCAATTCATTCCTTTTTCTCCAGGGCCTCGAAACGCTCTCTCTCCGCGTGGAGCGGCATTGTGAAAATGCTCTTGTCTTTGCGCGTTGGTTGAAAAAGCACCATCAGGTGACCTGGGTGTGGTATCCGGGACTCGAAGATCACCCGTATCATCACAATGCTCAACGGTATCTGAGGAAAGGATTATATGGCGGGATCGTTGTCTTCGGAATCAAAGGCGGGTCGGAGGCAGGAAGGACGCTGATCGACAATCTCCAACTCGCAAGCCTGCTGGCGAATGTCGGCGATGCAAAGACGCTCGTCATTCACCCTGCCTCGACGACGCACCAACAACTCAGCGAGCAAGAACAAAAAGAATCCGGCGTCACTCCCGACATGGTTCGTGTCTCAGTTGGACTCGAACATATCGATGATATTTTGGAAGATTTTGATTTCGCCTTCTCTGTGGTCGGGAAGAAGGTTCCTGTTTAATCGTTCGAAGTATTCGACCCTTAAGGCCAAGCAAGTTGGTGTGCGGAGACAGTTGGAGGAGACCGAACGATGTATGCGAACACCCGTGTAACGGCACAACGTGCGAGCACAGAAGACCGGTTCGTGGAAACCAGCGTTCAGGAGCTTTTTTCCGATCAGCAACCGTTCATTCTGGAATCGGGGTCCACACTCGCGCCTGTTTCCGTCGCCTATGAGACCTACGGAAAGTTGAATGCGGATGGAACAAACGCGATCCTGGTGTGCCATGCGCTGACCGGGAATGCCCACGCAGCGGGGTACTGGCGCAACGGACAACCCGGCTGGTGGAATGGGATCATCGGGCCGGGCAAGGCAATCGATACGGAAAAATACTTCGTGATCTGTTCCAACTTGCTCGGAAGCTGCTACGGCACGACAGGACCGACAAGCATCAATCCGAAAACTGGAAGAGCCTACCGCCTGGACTTCCCACAGATGACAGTCCGCGATATGGTCAAGGTGCAATACGCGCTGATCAAATATCTCGGCGTGACGAAACTGGTGACGGTTACCGGCGGGTCGTTAGGCGGAATGCAAGTGCTCGAATGGGCGCTGATGTATCCCGATATTGTGGAATCGATAATTCCGATTGCCACCGCAGCGCGTCACTCCGCATGGTGTATCGGCCTGAACGAGGTGGCGCGTCGTGCAATTCTGAACGATCATGCCTGGAACAACGGGCATTATGAGGACCAGCCTGCAGAAGGTTTGGGGCTCGCACGCATGATCGCGATGATTTCGTATCGGAGCAGGACGACCTTCGAACAGCGGTTCGGACGCAGCCTGAGCAATGGCCAGCCGGCGCGTCCTGCTGTGAATCCATTGACCGACTATGATCCGCCTTTCGACGTCCAACAATACCTTTATTACCAAGGGAGGAAACTCGTCGACCGTTTTGACGCCGCAACGTATCTTTACATTACGTGGGCGATGGATCTTCATGACGTGACGAAGAACCGAGGGACGCTTCGCAGCGTCCTCGGCAGTACAAAGGCAACCTCGTTATGTGTCGGCATCAGTTCCGACGTGCTCTATCCGGTTGAGGAGCAGAAGGAGATCACTCACCTGATCCCGGACTCGCAGTACGTCGAGATCGATTCTGTTCATGGCCACGACGCATTCCTCATCGAGTTCGATCAACTCAACCAGTTCATGAGAGAGTTTCTGAGGCGATAGGCAGGCTTTCCAGGCAGCGTGTGTCCTCGCCGATCTTATCCCCTGGACGAATTTCATCCTGCGTGTGAAGAGCGATGGACCGATACAAGGCGAAGTACCGGGTATCGATCACGTCGGTGCTGGAACTGATTGTCCCTTGCGCTCCTGTCCCCGCCGCTTCTGCGAGGCCAGAGCCCGGTTAAGAGCCTCAAGATATGCTTTGGCGCTCCCAGCGACAACGTCGGTGCTCACGCCGCGGCCATTGTACAGTACGCCGTTGAAATCGACCGTCACGAAGACCTCTCCGAAGGCGTCGCGCCCCAAACTTACTGATTTGATCAGATATTCTGTCAGCTGTCCGGCCAATCCAGTCACCCGCTCGATCGCCTTGTACGCCGCATCAACCGGGCCATCGCCGGTGGCGGAGTCCACGAACCGTTGATCCCCCTTTCGCAACTCTACTGTTGCGGTTGGAAGCAATGTCGTGCCACTGTGCACCTGAATGTTCTCGAGGTGATACACGTCATCCGAATCCTCGTCTCTGTCCTCAAGAATCGCAACGAGGTCTTCATCGACAATCTCCTTCTTGTGTTCGACGACCTGGCGGAAGAGATAGAAAATTCGCTCGAGTTCATCAGGACTGACATCATAGCCCAGTTCGCTGTAACGCCGCTTCAGTGCGTTTCGGTCTGAATGCTTACCCAAAACGAGCGTGCTGTGTTTGATCCCAATCGCCTGCGGCGTAATCAGTGCGTACGCAAGCCCATGTTGTGAAGTCCCAGTGTGATCAGTCACAGGATGTTGCGAGAAGGCATTCGTTCCGACAATCGGTTTGTTGCGCTGCACGAGCATCCCAGTAAGGCTGCTGAGAAGTCGGCTTGATTTGTAGATCTCCTCCGCATTGACATTCGTGGTGAAAAACAAGTGTTCTTTTCGCGCTTGTAGCAGCATCACAAGTTCCTCAAGGGAAGCAATGCCGGCCCGTTCCCCGACTCCATTGACCGTGCATTCCACCTGGCGAGCTCCGTTTTGCAGCGCAGCCAGAGAGTTTGCGACCGCAAGCCCGAGATCATTGTGACAGTGCGCGCTCAGCACGACCCCTTCGAAGTCCCGGACACGCTGCCGGACGGTATTGAACATGGCCCCGTATTCTTCAGGGGTGGCATACCCAAGGGTGTCGGGCAGACTGACCACCGTCGCGCCGGCGTTTACGACTGAATCCACAACCTGGCGGAGAACATCAGGATCGCTGCGCGTTGCATCTTCGCATGTGAACTGCACATCGTTGCAGAACGACTTTGCGTACGTGACAGCCCAGACGGCTTCCTCGACCATCTGGTTATGCGACGCCGCAGGCTTGGCAGGAAGAGAGCTTAGGGAGGTCGTAGTGACTAAGTGGATTCGGGGTCTTTTTGCAGACTGTATCGATTCCCAGGCGCGGTCAACATCTGCTTTTGAGCACCGGCTGCGAGCCACCACAGTACATGTTTCAATATTCTTCGCGATGAGCCGAACGGCTTCGAAGTCACCGGGAGATGCCATTGGGGTTCCGGCCTCGATCGCATCGACCCGGAGGCGTTCCAGCTGGCGCGCCATCCGCAGTTTTTCCTCGAGGGTCATGCTGCAACCGGGAGAGCGCTCTCCGTCTGCCAGCGTCGTGTCGAAAACGAACACACGATGTTCCATATTGCCCTTACAGTTGTACTTTGGCGGATTCCTCCACGGCCGGTTCCATCTTCGTTTCAGGCACGACGAGTGGCACTCCCGTCTGGACTGGGACCACTTTCCAAAACATCGACTGATACTGGGGCCAGTCAGCGAGGATCTCACACGCACGAGTGCTATTGGTGAGTTCAAGATGCCGGTAGATCATTGCCTGCAGCTCACGAACGTCGTCATCTGCATCGACCCGGTGAACGAAGACATACTCCGAATTGTACCGTCTCTCAAAATCACCCGCGATATCAAGCACATAGGCTTTTCCCCCCGTCATCCCGGCGCCAAAGTTCCTTCCCGTGCTTCCCAGTACCACAACAGTTCCGTTTGTCATGTATTCGCAACCGTGATCGCCGATACCCTCAACGACGGCGCGCGCGCCGCTGTTGCGAACGCAGAAGCGCTCTCCTGCCCGACCCCCGGCATACAGGGAGCCGCCTGTGGCGCCGTAGAGCACAGTATTGCCCATGATCACATCCCGCGCAGAATCGATTCGGCTCACGGGCGGCACGATAACGATTTCCCCGCCGCCCATACCTTTGCCCACGTAGTCATTGGCTTCACCGACAAGCACGAGCTTGATGCCGTTGACCAGAAATGCGCCGAGACTTTGTCCCGCGCTTCCCTTGAATCTCAATTCGATCGTCCCGTTTGGGAGCCCCCGATCACCGTAGAGGTACGCTATCTCGCCCGACAGTTTCGTCCCCAGCGACCTGTTTACGTTTCGAATGTTGTAGCTTCGCACAATCGGCGTTTTTTCCCTGATGGCATCCTTCACATCGAGAAGGATCGTATCGTCGAGGGGAGTATCGGGCTTCGAATTTCTGTCCCACACGTGGATCCGCTGCTCATTCTTGTAGTCGCGCCGTGCCAGTATTGCGCTGAGGTCCACGGAGTTTGCTTTCGGATGATCAGTGATCGTGCGCTGCTGCAACAGATCGGTACGGCCGATGATTTCATCGAGAGAATGGAACCCGAGATCCGCCAGGATTTCTCGCACGTCCTGCGCGACAGCATCGAAATACCTGATAAGCATTTCTGGCTTGCCGTCGAAGCGTGCGCGCAGTTTCTCGTCCTGTGCCGCGATGCCTACGGGACAGGTGTTGAGATGACACTGGCGGACATAGCGACATCCGAGTGCGACCAGAGCTGCGGTTCCAAAGTTGTATTCCTCCGCGCCCAGTAGTGCCGCAACGACAATATCGCGGCCTGTCTTCATTCCGCCATCTACGCGGAGCGTAACGCGCTCGCGGAGCCCATTGGCAACCAGAACCTGTTGGGCTTCGGCGAGTCCCAGCTCCCAGGGGGCGCCGGCGTTCTTCACCGAACTCAGCGGCGAGGCGCCCGTTCCTCCTTCATGCCCGCTGATCAGGATTATGTCCGAGTATGCTTTCGCGACGCCTGCGGCAACTGTGCCGACACCAGCCTCCGAGACAAGCTTTACGCACACCTTGGCGCGGGGGTTCGCTTGCTTCAGATCGTAAATCAGCTGGGCCAGATCTTCAATACTGTAGATGTCATGATGCGGCGGAGGAGAGATCAGGGGAATTCCCGGCACGGCCCTTCGTAAGCGAGCGATCATCGGAGAGACCTTGTTGCCAGGGATCTGGCCGCCTTCACCCGGCTTTGATCCTTGCGCCATCTTTATCTCGAGCTCCTTGGCGTTTGCCAGATACTCTGCGGTGACTCCAAACCGTGCCGAGGCAACCTGTTTGATAGCACTATTGGCGGAGTCTCCGTTCGGGAGCCTGCGATAGCGTCGCGGATCTTCGCCTCCCTCGCCTGTGTTGCTTTTGCCCCCGATGCGGTTCATGGCGACAGCAAGAGTCTCATGGACCTCGGGTGAGAGCGCGCCGAGCGACATTGCCGCTGTCGTGAATCGCCTCCTGATTGCCTCAATTGGCTCCACCTCTTCGAGGGGAACCGGTTTGTGCAACTTTTTGAACTCCAGGAGATCCTTGATGCCGATCGGCGTGTTTTCACTGAGTGCAAGCTTCAGATGCGAATATTCCTCCTTATCCCCGGTCGTACGAAGCTTTTGCATGGCGCGCAACGCATCGGGTGACCATGCATGCAACTCGCCGTTTTTCCTGAACCTGAAGTTGCCCTGGTCAAGAAGCTTCACATCGATTTTTCCGTACGCATTCGCGTGCCGTTCCAGTGCTTCACGTGCGATCTCGCGAAGACCGATTCCACCAATGGGAGATGGCGTCCGCGGGAAGTATTGGTCC
>Ga0299912_10000554_pt1 | contig 31598 bp, 29 predicted proteins | sample RVTome_2_FD_207667 | JGI IMG/M metagenome (GOLD analysis project Ga0299912, IMG submission 207667) | Soil microbial communities from uranium-contaminated site in the Upper Colorado River Basin, Wyoming, United States - RVT95D214 (version 2) ... | reverse complement strand
CATCGGGGAATCAGGCCTTCCCCTTGACTTGAGCCTTCGGAATCTCTCTTTTGGAGAAGTGTGTATCGCTATGACCTTCAGGTCCTCCCCGAAGGCGTTCTTGAAGGCCTTGATTTCGTCGGGGCCGCGCGTGCCGTCTATCACTACCAGCTCCCCGCCGACGTATGGGATCGTGCGCATGGCCCATACGTCCATGCCGTACCGCTTCCTCTCCTCGTTCGCGAGCGTGCCCACGCTCATGTCAGATGAATCGAGACCGAACTCCTTGGCCTTCTCTCTCACGATGTCTCCCATGCGGACTATCTTAGCGCCTCTGTCAGCGCATATCTTCAGAAACTCCTCCTTCCCGGAGCCCGGCATCCCGGTGGTAACGAGTATCTTCAAGAAGCCACCGGCTCTTCAAACGCGAGCTGTTAGAAATAACCTTTGGAGCTGTTGTGTTCACTCGAGCTTCAGGTCGAGTGCAGATTCGGCATACACGGCGACCGCCTTGAAATCGAACCCGATCTTGGCCCAATACCTCGGGCATACACCCAGCCCGACGGCCGACCTGTAGTCCTCAGTGTTGTTGAACGACGACTCGAAGTTCCGAGCTTTCGAATTCTTGATGTCAGAAGGTTCCGCGATCATAGCGTCAATCACTTCCAGGTCCGACGAATTCGCAGCGGACAGAACGCTCACTGGCTCCACACCACCTTTAGCGCAGTTCATCAAAGCGATGGTTGCGTCCTTCGCGCTCAGTCCCACTTCGAAGGCCTTTGCCAGGGCAGACACATCGTAGTGAAGATATCCGGGTTCCTTGGCGACCATCCTGAACTCGCCCGGGTCTTCAAACACCTTGAGATACGACCTGCACGGGTAAGGGCATCCGTAGCACGCGACCGCCCGATGCAACAGCTTCTTGAAGTCATCCCTCGAAGCGATATCGCTGTAAGATGCAAAGCCTTCGCTCTTCCCCAACTTCTGGACATGCTCGCTCATCAACAGGACCGAGTCCTCGAAATGCCTTTCGGGCTCCTTCAACTCCAGCTCGCCCATCCCCCGGAACGCAATCGCTCCGAGATTCCTCTTGCCGAGCTCCGCGCCGATCCCAATCTTGTCTTCCCCGCCCCAGTAATCCACGACCAGCTGCGCAGCGGGCTTCGACATATCTCCCCAAGGGCCAATCGACAGCACTTTGATCTTGTTGTCACCCTGATCCGCACGTATCTTGTCGACCCTCTTCCAGGAATCGAGCGAGGAAAATCCCTCAGAATCGACGAACTCGATCATTCCGTCCCTGATCCAGAGATATCCTTGCTTGCCCGCCATCCCTCTGATGACCACGAAGTCGAATCCCGAGAATTTCAGCTCGACACCTGCATGTCCCATCACAGGGACAAAACCGCTCCTGGCCCAGACGAATCCTGCGCAGGACGCTGGCACGAAGCTCGCGGTCAGCACGCCGGTTCCGAGCACGAGCGGATCGGGACCGTACTGCTTCGATAGGGACTCCGCGATATCCAAGGACCTGAGGCTGTTCTCTTCCGTGAGCTCGTGCTCCTGGAGCTCCCTGGTGCCGAGATCATATACTCCCACCTTGCCGTTCCTCAGGTACATTTCATTCCTCCGCGACAATGCACCTCGTCGGACAGATCTTCACGCACTTCGGATCGCCTCCGCAAAGGTCACACGGCTCCCTGAGGAGGATTGGCTTCGCACCAGGACCTCCCGATCCAGCTGCCTGCTGGCCCGCGGTCACCCCTTCTGGTCTGCCAACCACCAACCCGTCGGATCTGGTCTTGAGGACCAGGCCGAAGTAGTTGGACTTGTCCTCGATGTGAAGAATGATGCTCGATGTCATTGGTGTGAGCACCGAGTCCCTGTTCAGGCTACAGACTGTCTCGCAAAGGCCGCAGCAGATGCACTTCAACGGTTCGAGCCTCAGCCTCAGAAGAACACCTCGCAGGTGAATCGATCGTCAACGGATGTGCTCGGCCACGTCCATCGTGACCCTGTCACAGTAGACGCATCTCAGGGTTATCGGTTTCTTGGACTCGACGACGAACTCGGTCTCAACCGGCTCGTTCTGGTTGGTGATACACCCAGGGTTCGAGCACCTCATGATGCCCCTGATCACGTTCGGAACCTCGACCACGAACTTCTCGGCGACGTTGTAGTCTCTGATGATGTTGATCGTCGCGTTCGGAGAGATCAGCGCTATCCTGTCCAGCTCCTTCGGGTCAAGCTCCCGGTCCTCTATCTTCACTATGTCCTTCCACCCGCACCTCTTGCTGGGCACGTGCATGAGTACGCTCACGGTGGAGTTCACGTCGTCCTTGACCCCGATGATCTTCAGCACTTTGAGCGCCATGCCCATATTGATGTGGTCGATGACGGTGCCGTTCCTGATTGGCGTGACCTTGAACTCCTTCACTTCACTCCCCCCAGCACGAGCCCCAGGAGCGCCATTCTCACGGGCACTCCGTTGAAAGCCTGATCGAAGTACTTCGCGTGCGGGGTCTGGTCGACCTCGGGCGCGATCTCACCCACTCTCGGGAGTGGGTGCATGATGATGAGGTCCTTCTTGACGTCCTTGAGCATGTTCAGGTCGATCCTGAAGGTCCCTGCGACCTTCTGATACTCCGCGGGGTCTGGGAACCTCTCTTTCTGGATGCGTGTGACATAGAGAACGTCAGCATCCTTGATGGCCTCTTCGAGCGAGGAGCTCTGCTTCGGTTTGCGTCCGCTCGACTCAATGGCCTTCAGGTGCTCCTTGGGTATCTGCAGGCTGGGCGGCGCGACGAATGTCAGCTCCGCGCCGAACATCGCCAGAGCCTCCGCAAGTGAGTGCACGGTCCTGCCATATTTCAGGTCGCCCACCACGACAACATGGTTCCCTTCGATCTTCTTCTTCTCCTTCTTGATTGTGAACAGGTCGAGCATCGTCTGAGTCGGATGCTGGCCGGCGCCATCTCCAGCGTTGATGACTGGCTTGTTCGCGAAGTGCGCTGCCAGCCTTGCGGCGCCCTCCTGCGGGTGTCTCAGCACGATGACATCGCAGTATGAATCCACCATCTTGATCGTGTCAGCGAGCGTCTCGCCCTTGGCCACTGATGCGCCCGTCGGTTGGTCGAAGCCCAGCACTCGTCCCCCAAGCCGCGTCATCGCAGCATCGAACGACAGCCTTGTCCTCGTCGATGGTTCGTAGAACAGCGATCCGAGGACATGACCCTCCAGAATCACGCTCCTCTCATCGCCCTTGGCAATCGGGACCATCTTCTCGGCGAGTCTCAGAACATGTTCGATCTGCTCTCGAGAAAAATCACGGATGGAGACGACGTCCATCCCCCTAAATGTCGTCGACATCATCAGCTTAATCCACTGATAGCATTTAAGCTTTTCAGGATTCAAAACCTGGCTGGGACGTGGAAGAGGTGCATCAGACCAGATCGAAATCGTCAATAGCTTTGTTCATGTTTTCGAACCAGTCGTCTGCACACCTGTGCAGCTTGTCCTTCAGCTGGTTTGGAGAGACCGCTGTATATACGTGATAATATCCGCCGCGCTCGATGGACTTCGTCTCCCTGAATGCTAGGCCCGACGCTACTAGCTTCTGAAGCGCTCTGTAGACCGTACTCCTGTCCTTCTTCATCACCGGTGCAAGGTCGTCGGCCTTCAGAGAACCCTGCTTGGCCAACTTCTTGTAGATCGCGAGCTCAAAATCGGTGAGCCTGTAGAGACATTTGACTATGTCCTTGCAGGATGCCTCGCCCGCTAGGATCTTCTGCGGTTCCACCATGTTGCGCGGTAGTGCAAATTCTGTACTTAACCGTTTTGACGAACCAACTTGCCAGCGTCGCCCTCGGCGGTGCAACGTGAAAACATTTATCTACGGGTCCACGAATCGCCTATGCACGGTATTGTCAAAACCGTAGAAGGGGCTAAGCTTGCAGAAAGACGCTACTCTTGACGCGAGAGGGCTCATGTGCCCGATGCCGATCGTGCATCTCGCGAAGAAGGTCAAGGAATTGAAGTCCGGCCAGGTTCTCGAACTGTTGGCCGATGATATCGGAGCGAAGGAAGACGTTCCCGCCTGGTGCTCGAGGACAGGCCATCAGCTTGTCGGCACTGAGGAAGAGGGAAAGCTGCTGAAATTCTACATCAAGTTGAAGTGAAATCGAAGGAGTTGAACAAGATGGCAGACAAGATAAGCATGGTAGTCAGCGAAGGAACTTTCGACAAGGCATACATGCCGTTGATGATGGCCACCACGGCCGCGGCCATGGGCTCAGAAGTCCACGTATTCTACACGTTCTTCGGAACAGGACTGTTGAAGAAGATTGCGAAACCGAAGTTGCCCGGCATGTTCAGGCTTTTCACTGGCGTCTTCCAGAAAAGGATGGCCAAGGTAGGCATTCCAGGCCACGACGAGTTGGTCAAGCAGGCAATGGACATGGGTGTCAACTTCTACGCCTGCGCCACCACGATGGGGCTTATGGGTGTGAAGGAGAGCGACCTCAAGCCGGGAGTCAAAGTCCTTGGTGCGGCAGCGTTCCTGAAGTTGGCCGGAGAATCGAAGACCACACTGTTCATCGGCTAGGCGAGAACCATGCCGAAGACTGCGTTCCTGGTGCTGAAATCGCCTCAGGAGATCGACCCGACCCACGTGATGAAACGCTTCGTCGACAAGCAGGACGCGAGCGTGATCCTCGTGGAGGACGGGGTCTACCAGGCGACCGTGGAAGAATCCGCTCAGAAGCTGACCGAGTCCGCTCATGAAGTGCTGGTGTCGCAAGAAGATCTCGAAGCGAGAGGGTTCTCGGCTTCGGATCTCAAGGTCGGCAAGGTCACGGACTACCCAGGGATCGTCGACTGCATCATGGAGCGGACCGAACGCACGATCACAATATGAGGTGAACAGATGGCGAAGACACTGACGATTCTGTGGCGGACCGGGTCCATGATGGCGATGGACGCGAATGTCGCGACGAAGCTGGCAAAGGCCGCGCTGGACAAGGGATACAAAGTCCACATGTTTGGCTACGGCGAGGGCGTCACCGCTGTCAAGAAGGGCCAGAGGCCAAAGAGGTTTCCGAACGTCGGGGACGAGTTGGAGCAGATCGCGAAGGAGGGAGTCACACAGGCGGTCTGCGAGACCTGCTTCGCGGCTCGCGGGTTCGAGAGGGGCGAGGAGATATCCGGCGCCAAGGTTGGCAGCCTGACGAACGACCTGTTCAAGTTCGTGTCCGAGTCAGATAGGCTCGTGACAATAGCGAGGTGACCATACATGGCGAACTCCATATTGGTCCTCATCACCAAGGCCCCATACGGTCTAGAAGAGGCCTTCGCCGGGCTGAGGCTTGCGCTCGCGATGGGCGTGAACGGCATGAAGACATCAGTCTTGATGATGGAAGACGGAGTGTTCAACGCGGTCAGCACTCAGAAGCCGGAAGCCGTCAAGATGCCCTCCAACATCGAAGCGACGAAGGAGCTCTACGATTTCGATGTCCCTGTGTACGTGGTCAGGGAGGACCTGGCGGCCAGAGGGATTCCAGAGTCGAAGCTGTTCGACGGGTTGAAGGTCGTGCCCTTGGCGCACGCGAAAGACCTCCTGAGAGAACACGAGGTCGTAACCACTTTCTAGTCCTGACTTGGCAGGGGTCGACCCTACCAGTCTATTCCTTTTATACTTCTGTTGGTAATCACTCAGCGTGCGCTTCGAGATCGTTGAGAGAGACGGCCTGGCAAGGACCGGGCTACTTGACGTCGACGGCTCTGAGTTCGAGACGCCGACCATCGCGTTCCTGGACACTGACAAGTACAAGGCTCCCCCGAAGTCGCTGAGGGTAAGGGCCTTTGACCGTGCTTCGAAGGGAGACCTCAAGGTCCATGCATCCTTGTTCGTCAGTGAACCACCGCCCAGAGCGACCGATGGCCAGCTCAGGACGGGCTACAGGGGCTCGCCCTACGCCGTCGGCGTTCCGCAGAGTGATTTCGCGCTTCCTGAAACTCCTTCAGCACTTCTGCTCGATTCGAACAAGTTCGTCGAGTATATCGCCGCGGTGAAGGGTGGGTCCGACCTCCTCCGGCCCACATACTGCACAATCATGGGCCTGCCCCATCGACTCGCGTTGCTTGTGTACTGTGGGTTCGACGTGTTCGATTCCATACCGCTGATCATGGCCAGTGAGAACAACTCGTACCTGACAACATCCGGGAAGCTCGCGTACGAAAGGATCAAAGAACTTCCATGCTCGTGTCCGGCGTGCACGTCCGGAAGAAGGGGCAAGCCCGAACTTCTGGAGCACAACTACTCAATCGCCCAGAACGAGCTGAAGCTGATCAAGCACACGATCTCCGAGGGGAAGCTGAGAGAACTCGTCGAAGGGAGGATCAGAGCAGATCCCTGGCTGGTCCAGAACCTGCGACTGCTCGATATCCAACACCACGATCTCCAGGAGGTACATGCTCCGGTGAAGGGCGCGCCGTTCCACGCGGGCTCCAAGGAGTCCCTGCAGAGGCCGGACATCGTACGCTGGAGGAAACGGCTAGAGGAACGGTATGCTCGGCCCAGAAGCGCAAATGTCCTGCTCTTGATTCCATGTTCCGCGAAGAAACCATATTCGACCTCGCAGTCGCACAAGAAGTTCAGAGACGCCATTCTGAACAGCGGACGGTTCGACCAAGTCCACGAGGTCATCGTCACTTCTCCCCTGGGCCTCGTTCCCAGAGAGCTGGAGCTGTTCTACCCGGCACAGGACTACGACATCCCGGTCACTGGTCACTGGGACAGGGACGAGAAGAGGATGGCAGAAGAGATGGTCTCTTGGCTCGTGTCCAGCCAGAAGTACGATTTGGTGATCTCGCACTTGGGGGATGAACGGGAGCCCGTCAATTCGGTCCTCACTGACTTCGTTGACACTTCCGGAGGAAGATCTGGATCTAAGGACAGCCTCAGGATGCTCGAAGAGACTCTCAAAGAACGGGTCCCTGAGAAGGGTTCGGGCGACAGGCACGCGGACAACATGCGCTCGCTGTGCAGGTTCCAGTTCGGGGAGGCTGGCGAAGCGCTGTGCGAGGGCGCGCACATCGTCGGCAGATGGCCGAACCTGAAGATCATCAGGCAGAGCACTCAGCTCGGGATGCTCACCGGAGACAGAGGCATGGTCTCGCTCACTCTCGAGGGGGCTTCAGTTCTTGCAGAAAGGAACGCGTACTGCGTTGAGATTGACGATTTCGAACCCAAGGGGAACTTGTTCGCCATAGGCGTCGAGAAAGCGAATCCCGAGATCCGGATTGGAGACGACGTGGTGATCGTGTACAAGAAGGATGTCAGGGCTGTAGGGGTCGCGCGCATGTGCGCTGTTGAGATGAATCTCGCAGAGCGCGGTGAGGCGGTTCACATCAGGCACATCCATTGACATCCACATTTCTCTGAGCCAGACTACTTTCGGCGACCTCTAGATGCTAAGGATATGACCTCCATTTCCACTAGAGGTATTCACAGGAAAGTGAAAAGGAATGACGGACGCCGATCACTACAGTTGGGAAGAAGTCTACGATCTTCTTGGATGCGATTCGGAGCTCGAGCCCATCCCTGACTATTAACAGCCATCCCGGATAGGTAGGATCGGTTGCTCCTCCTACCTATCAATCCCTTCTTCAACAATCCACAGGTCAACGAATTTCGCTCGCCACAGAATACTCAGCAGTGAGACCGTAGTTTGGTGGATTGGCCACGACCGCACCAAGGACGAATGACAAGAACGAAGCTAATATCACGAGAATCATGGCCAGCCAGCGTCCCTTTCGCTTCAACGGCGCGGCGGCTGCGCTCAGACCCAGCGCGGCATATGGATAGCCCTGGTGGTTCTCCATATCAAGGAAGTAGCCAAGGAAGAACCCTCCGATCGATGCCAGGACCCCTATGAGGAACAACAACACCTTGTTCGGGTCTTTCTTGCTGCGGCGTATCTTGGCCAGATCTTTTTCAGTTATGCCGAGTTCATGCCTTGATTCCGCAACATTCACAACCATTGAATCGCCACCTGTTCACATTCCTTGCTCCTGTTCAATTGCCAAGAAACAGTAAGGATTGTTGTGGAACGCACCTGTCAGGGAATAGGAGACCGAGTTGCACCCGCCTCCACATTCTGGCTCGTGCTTACAGGTCGCGCAGTTGGGCCCGGCCTTCTTCATCTCCGTCTTGCGGTTGTAGGCGAACGTGCTCGGATCGTTCCATATATCGACAAGACTTCTCTCCCGAACATTGCCTTCGATGAACCTATCGTTTCCCATCGATAGACAACCGACTATGTTGCCATCGCTTGTTACGCCGATCGACGACATCCCCGCCTGACAGCCGTTCCATCTGCATCCTGGCAGGACCCTCGAGTGGTATCCATAGCAATGCGCTCCGACCACTGGGAGGTCCTCGAACTTGTTCCTGATCCGCTCTTTGGCGATGAAGAGGGCAGTGGCGTAGTATTCCTCCTTTGAGAGAACGAACTCCTTCTGGAAGTTCCCGAACGGCATCGCCGTCTGAATCTGCCAGTTCACGCCCTTCTTCAGCAACAGATCTCTCATCTTTGGCAGATCCTTGAAGTTGATCTTGCTGACCGCCGTGATGACAGTGGTCTGGATACCTCTGCTCCTGAGAGCCTCGACGGCTCCAACAGCCTTGTCCCATGTGCCGCCTCCCCTTATTCGCTCGTGGGCGTCCTTCATGCCATCAAGGCTGATTCCGACGACCTTCGGCTCGACGCGTTCGATTTCGTCCAGGTGCTGCTCGAGCAACGTGCCATTTGACACGAAACTCAGGTTCATCCCGAGCTGCTTGACGCACCGTGCAATCGCGAAACAGTCGGGCCTGAGGAAAGGTTCTCCTCCCATGAGCGAAACGTCTCGGCAGTTCAGGCTGGCGAACTCCTCACAGAGTTTGTAACACTCCTTTGTGTCGAGCTCATTTGATCTCGCATGGCCAGCTGATGAGCCGCAATGAGTACATCGAAGATTACAGGCAAGGGTCAGTTCCCACACGGCGCATATCAACGAGCGGTTGTCTGAGGCTCCTCGCTTACGCCTTCCTGCTAAAGACACCATAGTACGTTCCTTCCCCGTAGGACGGGTGGGCAGCGAAGGTTCCCAGGGCGAAACAGAAGAACGCGAATACGGGCAACACGATCAACAGCACCCATGGTACTCTCCGCCTGCCAGCTCCCACGACAGAGCCCAGGCTGAGTGAAAGGTACGGATAGCCGGATTCCATCTCTCTGCCGACCGAATAGCCTACGACAAATGAGGCAACACCTATGACAGCTCCCAACAGAAAACGGAGGAGCCAGTTCGGGTCTTTGGTCCTCCTGATTATGGCGATATCCTCTTCCCGGATATGGAGCTGCTCTCTCGCATGCTCCGAACCCACGCCTTCATCCATGCTCGTCACCCCTGCCAGGATAGACGCCATATCTGGTACTGATGCCGAAGTTGTCACCAGCCGCGGAGTTGAACAGAGCAACGAATGAAAACGCGACTATGAACAAGCCAATGGAGAGAAGGATGGGGCCAGTCCATGGTCGACGCTCGAAGTGGGGTCTTGTCGATGACGCAAGCATTACAGTAGCATATGGGTAACTATCGGAACTGTACTGAGGGGGGTACTTCGTCTCCGCTGCCAGAATCCCCAAGATCACAGAAAGTATCGGCGCTGAGGCTTGTGCGATTCTTGTCAGTATGTCGCGCCGTCTCTGTCTCCTCAACTCCTTGATGTCGTTGTCCTCCATGCCGATTGAGGCCCCGACTTCGGCCAGTTTCGAACCCATCACGAATCCTACTGATATGCAGCTATATGGGCTTTGCCAAATCGATGACTGCAAAGTCACTGGCTCGCATCTGCGAATAACGTGAAACTCGAATTACCGGGAATGCGGAGCGTACATGGTGACGACACTGAACACGGAGCATGCAAGGATGAAAACAATGGAGAATGTGATGATCGACAGGGTGGCTAAGATTCAGGGAACGGACTGAGCGAGCACATCGTACTCAGAGACTGGACGAGCGTCAATCCGTCTCCTTTCTCCCGAACTGACGAAGTGTCTCTCCTTTTCGATGTGAGCTCGGACACGCGAATCGCTAAAGAGAGAAAGCGATTCCGAGTAGTGACGGAGGATCACCTCATCTGAATGCCCAATCGCAATCCCCACTCTCGCAAGGTTCCAGTGAGTCAACGGACCCTCTGGGTCCATTCTCAACGATTCGGAGAAGTTTTCTTCCGCTCCTCGATAATCTCCTCTGCTAAATCGGAGAATTCCCGTGTTGAGGAGTCTCTTGGCCCTCTGCTTCATCAAACAGAGGTCTAGCAACTCTATCGGAGTTGGATCAAGGGACGCGATGTATCCTAGGAGCTGGTCCTGCGACTCGGGATGCTCCAGAGCCTCCCTGACAGTCTTTCCAATCCTCTCAACGAACAACGAGAATTCGGTCGCAGAATCCTTTTCTTTTCTACTCCTCATCCAAAGTGTGAAGGCCTTCTCATGGAACCTGGTGTCAGCAAGCTGCCTGAACGCCGCGATGTCGCTGACCAGCTCGGACTCCTCAATCAAGTGCGTCTCCGCGCAGGCTCCCAAGAAGGAAATCGATATGGACGGATTCCAGACGGACGCAAGCGACGCAATTCCTCTAGCTTTGTCCCTGTCCACGTGTTGCGCGCCACCGACTTCTGACTTGAGCTTCGCAAGTTCCCCTTCAAGGGGAATGAGGACGAAGGAGTCGTCGGTCTCGAGGCTCTTCTTCACGCGCTTTCTCAACACAGCGAAGAACTGACTCATGCCCGAATTCTCAGGTTTCCTGCACTCGACCCGCATGCCAGGCGCGTAGACGTGTGTTCGAGCGGGTCTCAGCCTGATGTCGACATAGCCGATCTCGGATAGCACTTCCTCAAGCAGTTTGTAGGTGAATCCGCCCTTGTGTTGCAGGCCAGGACTGTCGATACCGTAAAGCCACTGCACCGCTGCTGACGTCTCTCCTTTCTTGGATGACGAAAGCTTCTTGAGAGAAATTTCCAGGTCAGGCGTCTCGATCGAGAGAGAGCCAGTCGGTCTCAGGATCCTGAACCACTCGGAAAGAACATACTTGCTGTGGACCATATCGAAATGCTCGAGGAGTTGGACGGCCTCGATGTCTCCCACGCTGTTGGGTTCGAACGGCAAATCTCCTACGTCGGCGAACACATCGGGTACGCTTCGGCCGCCCATGTCTATGTTGATGTATCCTGGTCTGTACGCAGGCCCGCATCCGAGGTTGAGTCTTATCATCTCCTCCTCATCTGTGGCGTGAATGTCTCCGCGACCATATATCTTCGACCGCGTGAGCCCGACGCGCCACAGTCCCAATGTTTAGAAAAACTTAATAGTCCCTCAGAGAATGCCGAGCTGTCAGAACCATAGGGATGGAGAGAGGTCGTTGGTTCTCAACAGCGCATTCCAGAATAGCCAGCCCAGGGCCACCTCAAAACAAGTTGAAGATAGACCTGAAAACCGGATGCTCGTTGTGGGTCGAGGGCAAGTTGCCAGCGGTTTCGCTGCAAAGCCCAATCACGTCGAGGCGAAACCGAACCCAAGGGTCTTCGTGGTAGACGATGAAATCTTCATCCGTGATCTCTACCGGGACGTTTTCGAATCAAAAGGTATGACCGTCTTCTCTGCACAGAGCGGCGAAGAGGCGGTCAAGATTTTCAGCACGATGAAGTACAAGCCCGACGTCGTCATCATGGACCACAGGATGCCAGGGAAGGACGGGATCGAGACGACGAAGGAGATACTCAGAATGGACCCGTCTATTCCAATCATATTCTCAAGCGCTGACGAAACGATAAGGGAGGCTGCCCTGGCAGCGGGAGCGGTCTCGTTCTGGGCAAAGCCATTTCCAGTGGGCATGTTGGCAAACGCGATGATCGACCTCGTCGAAGCTCGCAAGAAGAAGGACGTCCACCACTACCACTAGATCTTGTACCTCAGAATAGCAGCGACCCCGCCCAGCGACTCGAGCCTTCTCCCGGCCTCGTGCATCGAACTGATTATGTGGAACTCGCCCTTGGCGTTCTCCACGGTCCGAATCAGACTGTCCACTGAGGGTGACCGGACCTTCGTATCGAGGACCAACAGAATGCTGACGGCACCGGCTTCGACGGCGGATTTCACAGACGCGTCGCCGTAGGCGAACAGGCCGTCCTTGCCTATCTCCGCGAAGAGCCGTTCCATCATTCTCGTTTCCATCGCCACGCGCGTGTTGTCGACGATCTTCCCGCCGATGCCTTTCTTCATCAGTTCGTGGATGCCCGCCATCCCGGCCTGACCTGTCGACTGAATTGACAGAGCGGAAGCCGCCTCAGGCAGCTTCTCCCGAATGCGTTTCGCCAGGGCTTCCTTCGTGAATCCCGGGCCCAGGACTATGAGAGGCTCACTGTGGAGCACGAGCGCGAGCTTGCCCACGATCTCGTTCAGGAACTCATCCTCGTTAGATTTCGCGTCGTACATCTTGCCCTGCGGATTCCTCGTGATAGTGGCATATTCCTTGATCCCGTATTCTCTGACGGCGGCTATGACTGCGTCGGTGTCTTCGATGGCCACGAAGAAGAGGTTCGCCTTCTCGGACGACGATATCGCTCTCTTGATCCTGTCGAAATGCTGTGCTTTCCACTCGGGCTTGATGATGGTGAGATCCTCGCCCGGGGAGAGCATCAACGTGTGATGCTCTCCGACGTCCTGCGGACCCTGCTCGATCCGCCCGAGGATCCTCAGCACATCTTCGGACTCGTGGAACTCGACCTTCTGAACCCGGAGGCCGAGCCGCATCCTGATCTTCTCAACCCTGTCCGGCCGGAGCTTGTCCGGTTTCTCCTCTTTCCTCCGGTAGGTGGTAGCGAAGATGAGGTCTTTCTCGTCGACGAGATTGTAGAGATGCCAGAGGTCGTCGATCGTCTCAGGCAACAGTTTGATCTCGTTGTTCTTTGCGTCCTGGTGGAGTACCTTCATTGGGCTCTTTCGCGCAGATGCCCGTAGGCTGATATCAAGGCATCGGGCTTTCCTTCGCCGTGGGGAGAAGTTTATAAGCTCCCCAGATAATCCAGACATACAAAGCCAGAGCCGTGGGATGGGTCACAAATGGTCGAGTACTTGGCTCTTGAAGAAGTGTTGGACGAAATCCGCTCGATTCCGTCGATCTACGAAACGACCGTTGTTTCCAGGAGCGGGATGCACATCGCGGGGGACGCACCCAAGGGAGTGCACCTCGAGACCTTCGTGGCGATGTCCGCAATACTTCTGGGAGCCGCAGAGACTGCGACGGCGGAGCTGAAGGACAAGTTGCAGTATGTGTGCGTGGAACTCACGCGCGGCAAGATGATCCTGATGAGCGCGGGACCGAGGGCGCTTCTGGTCGTGAACTCCTCAAAGGACATGTCGACATCCGACCTAGTCGCCAAGGTCAAGGAATTCGCCGAGAGAGTGAGCGAGAAGATGCAGTAGAGCTCATAGCCGTCTGAAACTTCCTCTCGCCCATTCGACAAGTGTTTCTGTAGAATAGACCAGACCCTCAGACACGGATCTGCTTCGACCGCCAGGCATGGTGAGCCCCCGCTTGATAGCATCCAATAAGCCATCCTCGGTCGAGACATCCTCCACCTCGACATATGCCTTGCCGATCTCTTCGAGCTTGTGCGCATCACTGCCAGCTGTCGTTGGTTTCCGGTTGATTTCCGCAAGTCGCCTTGCCTCCCTGTTGCCTCTGCCTGACGATCCCCCGTTGAGGATTTCGACAGCGTCGAACTTCTCGCGACCTGCCACTTCGAGGCCCACTCCTGATGGAAATCTCACGGGGTGTGCGGCGACCGCTATGCCTCCAAGATGATGGATTCTCTCGATTGTCTCGGCCACGGACAGTCCCCTGGGCACAAGTTCGCCAACACCATATGCCAAGACATGGCCTTCGGCAGTTGACACTTCGACTCCTTTGATGACGATCTGACCTTCATCTTTGGAGTAGGACATCGCCTCGAGCGATCCATTGATTTGGTTGTGATCCACGATGGAACAGCCAGCAAGTCCGAGCTTCGAGCAGCGCTTCAAGACATCCCTGGAGGAGACAGTGCCGTCCCTCGAGAAGCTGGAGTGAATGTGCAGGTCCAATCTCATCTGATCTTAGCACCGACCGCGATGTCTTTGTCGAAAATTATCTTGACCTTATCCGGACCGTGGAGCACGAGCGCCCTCTCGCCCGCGATGAACGCCGCGTACTTCTTCCCAGCCTCGAGCTTGTCTCCGGCGGCCTTCACGCTCCTGTTGCCCAAGTTGAACGAATCGGCCCTCCCGGCATCTGGGGTCCCTGCCCTCATTTCGAGCTTCTGGAACTCCTTGAAGCTCACTACCTTCTGGCCAGGCTCCATACCGCTTGCGATCTGTGTTCCGGCCGGGAGGTCCACTTCCGGAGTGAGCAGCGCGAGCTGCTTCCCCTCCTCAGCGGCGAGCAGCATGCCTTCGGACTTCACGCCTCTAATCGTCGCGGGCTCCAGATTCGTGACGATGATCAGAGTCTTCTTCTTCAGCTCATCGGCCGTGTAATAGTCCTTCAGACCGCTGACCATCGTTATCGTCTTGCCCACATCGACCTTCATCAAGTACAGCTTGTCCGCGTTCGGGTGCGGTTGAATGTCGAGCACTTTCCCGACCTTGAGGTTGAGCGCGGCGTACTGCTGGAAGTCTCCGCCGCCGGAGATCTCTATCTTGGCGAACTGAGGGACCGGCTTGTCCAGCTTCGCCCCTTCCCTGAGCGGCAGATCAAGGCCCCTCCATCCGACGGTCTCGATCTTGCCTTCCATCCCTAGCTGCGCCCACACGCTCTCCGATGAGAAAGGAAGGAACGGGAAAGCTAGGACCGAGAGAGCCTTGCATATCGCGAGACTGACATTGAGCACCGTTCCGCACTTCACCTTATCCATGCCCACGAGGGACCACGGAGCGACAGAGTCGAAGTACTGGTTTCCGAACTGCGCGAGGTCCATCACTCCCTTCAGCGCCTTTCGGAACTCGCAGCCGGCCAGCGCGGACCTGACCTCGTCTGCCGCCACGGATATCCTTGTCAGCGCCTGCCTGTCCCGCTCGTCCAGCTCGCCCCTTGCTGGGATCTCCCCGAAGTTCTTGTATGTGAATGAGAGAGCTCTGTGCAGGAAATTCCCGTAGGTCGCGACGAGCTCGTTGTTGGTCTTCAGAGCGAAGTCCTCCCACGAGAACTCGCTGTCCTTCAGCTCGGGCATGTTCGCGGTGAGGTAGTATCGGATGACATCGGGCTTGAACCGAGTGAGCATCTCAGGGATGTCGATGCTGACGCCCATGCTCTTCGAGAACTTCTGGCCCTCGATCACCATGTACTGGTTTGCTGCCACATCGTACGGGAGGTTCAGATCGCCGTGCCCTAGCAGAATGGCCGGCCAGATGATCGTGTGGAACACTATGTTGTCCTTTCCCAGGAAGTAGTAGCTCCTTGACGCGGGATCGATCCAGTACTTCTTCCATTCCTCCGGTTTGCCTTCTGTGACGGCCCACTCTTTGGTGGCAGAGAGATAACCGATGACTGCCTCGAACCAGACGTATATGCGCTTGCTCTCAAACCCCTTCACTGGGACAGGGACGCCCCACGAGATGTCCCTGGTGATCGACCTGTCTTTGAGGCCTTCCTTGAGCACATTCAGAGTGAAGGCCTTCACGTGGGGGCGCCAGTGCTTGTTCTTCTCAATGTAATCGGTCAGCTCACGTTCGAAGTGCGAGAGCTTGATGAAGAAGTGCTCGGTGTCCTTCAACACGGGAATGCCCCCGCACAACTGGCATCTCGCGTCTATGAGCTCAGGAGCGTTAAGATCGTTCCCGCAGGTGTCGCACTGGTCTCCACGCGCTCGCTCGTACCCGCAGTGTGGACACTTCCCTTCGACGTACCTGTCCGGCAGGAATCGCTTGCAACTATCGCAGTAGAACTGAGGCGTGATCTTCTTCTCCAAGTGCCCGTTTGCGAGGAGCTTGTTGAACACCTCGTGAGTAACTTCTTCGTGATTCTTGGTGTGAGTGCTCGTGTAGAGGTCGAATAGGAAACCCATGTCCTCGAGCGCCTTCGAGTTGATCTCGTGATACTTGTTCGCGATCGTCTCGGGGGAGACTTTCGCCTTGTCGGCGCTCACGGCGATTGGCGCGCCGTGCATGTCGGAGCCTGACACCATGATCGTCTCATTCCCGACCATCCGGTTGAACCTCGCGAATATGTCCGCCGGGAGTATCGAGCCCGTCACGTGCCCGACATGAAGAGGACCGTTCGCGTACGGCCAAGCCACGCATACCAGTATTCTATCCATCTCGAACAGCCGCCCTTCATAGAATGTGCCGCACTTAAAACTAGCGTGGCTGGCGGGGCGCTCCGACATTCAAGACTGACGCTCAGGACATCTGATACGTTTTTATGCGGAGCATCCATTGACCAAGGCGATGAGGATAGCAGTCCTCCTGAAGGACCGGTGCCAGCCGAAGAAGTGCAGCCTCGAGTGCATCAACTACTGCCCTCCGGTCAGAACTGGCGTCGACGCGATAGCAATGAGCGAGAGAGGTAAACCCTTCATCTCCGAGGAGCTGTGCGTCGGGTGCGGCATATGCGTGCATAAGTGCCCGTTCGAGGCCATCAAGATCATCGGCCTCCCCCAGGAACTCGCGGGAGAGCTGGTCCATCAGTACGGTAAGAACAGCTTCAGGCTCTACAGGTTGCCCGTCCCGAGGAAAGGACAGGTCGTCGGGCTCCTCGGGCCGAACGGCATCGGCAAGACGACCGCGATGTCCATCCTGTCCGGCCAGATCGTGCCGAACCTGGGCGACTTCGAGCACAAGGCGGATTGGGAGAAGGTGCTCGACAAGTACTCGGGGACTGAGCTCCGGGACTACCTCGCCCCGTTGTCCGAGGGCAGGCTGAGGACGGCTATGAAGCCACAGTATGTTGACAGACTCCCCGCGGCACACAAAGGTCTGGTGAAGGAGCTTCTTAAGAAGGTAGACGACAAGAAGCAGATCAAAGACGTGTCCGCCAGGCTTGGCATAGCGGGCGTTCTCGACAGGGACATCGCGAAGCTCTCTGGTGGAGAGCTACAGAGGGTCGCAATCGCAGCCACTCTGCTGAAGGATGCCGACGTGTACTTCTTCGACGAGCCGTCCTCCTACCTCGACATATACCAGAGGCTGGAGATCGCGAAGGTCATCCAGGAGCTGAGCGAGCACAAGCAGGTGATGGTGATCGAGCACGACCTCGCCGTGATGGACTTCCTCGCTGACCTAGTGCACATCATGTACGGAGATGAAGGAGCGTACGGCGTGATGGCACAGCCGCGGGCCGTCAGAACGGCCATCAACGTCTACCTGGACGGATACCTAAGGGAGGAGAACATAAGGTTCCGGGATACGCACATCAAGTTCGAGAAGCGTCCTCCTAGGAGCGACTGGAAGTCAGCTGTTCTCGTGAGGTTCCCCGCGCTCACCAAGAGATTCAAGACCTTCTCGCTGCGCGTCTCAGAAGGCGCTATCAAGAAAGGCGAAGTCGTAGGTGCGGTCGGCCCGAACGCGACCGGCAAGACAACCTTCGTGAAGATGCTAGCGGGAGAGGTGAAGCCCTCGACCGGCGAGGTCGAGGGGGAGTTCTCGATTAGCTACAAACCTCAGTACATCAAACCGGAATTCGAAGGCACGGTCAGGGAGATGTTGGCTGCAAATATCGGGAAGGATTTCGAGTCGGGGTTCTTCCAGGCCGAGGTTGAGCGCCCGCTCCAGCTGAAGTATCTCATGGACAAGGAGGTGCAGAACCTGTCTGGAGGGGAGCTCCAGCGAGTGTCAATCGCCGAATGCCTGGGCAAGCCGGCGGACATCTACCTGATCGACGAGCCGTCCGCGTATCTGGATTCGTCGCAGAGGATGGTCGCATCGAAGACAATCAGGCGCGCTATTGAGAAGATCGGTCGGTCGGCGGTCGTCGTCGACCACGACGTCTACATGATAGATCTCATCTCTGACTCGATCATAGTATTCTCGGGCAAGCCGTCGGAGACGGGATTCACCAAGGGGCCCATGGAGATGCGTGACGGCATGAACAGCTTCCTGAAGGACGTTGAGATAACATTCAGGCGCGACCAGGACTCGGGAAGGCCACGGATCAACAAGAAGGATTCGAGGTTGGACAGGGAGCAGAAGGCCAAGGGCGAGTACTACTACCGCTGAGCGACCTTGTTGTTCTTCCTACCGTTTCTCAGCCTGATCACATACCAGACAACTATGCCGATAGCCGCCCCAATCACAAGAACGTCGAGGCCTCGGAAGACGCCCACCACGTCCTCCCACTTCGGCCCGAGCCAATACCCCACATAGGTGAGCATGAGCGTCCAAGGGAACGATCCGACGAAACTATAGAAGACGAACTTCTTGAAGTTCATCTTGGCGATGCCCGCGGGGAGTGAGATCACCGTCCTGACGACTGGCAACAGCCTCGCAATGAACGTGGCCTTGTCGCCGTACTTCTCGAACCATTTCTCGGCCGTCTCGAGATGCTTCTCCCTGATGAGTATGTACTTTCCGTAGCGGAGGACAAGCGGACGCCCAGCATAGAATCCGAACGCGTAGGCCGCAATCGATCCCACTGTGCAGCCGAGCGCACCGACCAAAGCGACCCACCAGAAGTCCAAATCCCCCTGATACGCAAGGTAGCCGGCGAATGGCATCACGATCTCGCTCGGCACGGGCATGCAGGCGCTCTCCAATGCCATCAGTAAGAGTATGCCAGGATACCCCAAGTTGGAGATCCAGTCAAGGATGAGGTTCGTGCCCCATTCGACCAGGCCCATGGCCGACAATAAGATTGGAGACGCTAAAAAGGCTTGGGTCAGGGTCTTGGCAGGCTGCGCCCACTGGCCCACGGCCCGCGAACCAGAAGCCTATTTGTATTCGCCGAATGCTTCGAGCAGTCAATGCGGCCAGCTCAGCTACTCACCAGCTACTCCGCGATGATGATCCTCGGACTTCTCCTCGGTCTCCTGACAGGGGGTTCGCCCTGGTACACGAAGGAGATCTCCATGGCCTCACTAGCCGTCCTTATGACTTTCTCCCTTTCGACCGTCGGCCTCAAAGAGGCGCGAGGCAGGGATCACTTGGAGCATGCAGTCTACGCCCTATTGCTGAACTATGTCATCCTCACCGCGGTGATCCTCGCAATCGGCATGTTCTTCTCGGAGGAACTCTGGCCTGGTTGGGTCCTGATGGCCGCCGCGCCTTCCGCGATATCGATTGTCCCGTTCACGACGGTGCTCGGAGGCAGGACGACAAAAGCCCTCTTCTCGACCGCATTGAACTACCTCGTGGCGCTCGCCGTCATGCCAGTAATCACTCTTCTCCTGATTGGCTCATCCGTCTCCGCAGCTAGCTTGGTGTACTCCCTGTTACTGCTCATCGTCCTCCCGATGGTGGCTTCGAGAGCCGTCATGAAGCTCCCGATCAGGAGAGAGACGAACACCGGGCTGATGAACATCTGTTTCGCGGTTCTGATCTTCGCGGTCGCCGGGTCCAACAGAGACGCGTTCTTCGGCGATCCGCTTCTAGTGCTCGCGATCTCCATAGGATGTCTCATCAGGACATTCGGAACTGGGCTCGTGACGGAGTTCGCACTCGCAAAGGCCTCGATGGAGAAGAGCGAGAGGATATCGTACGTCCTCTTCTCGAGCTACAAGAACCTAGGTCTGACAGCGACACTCGCAATCGCGTTGTTCGAACCGGTCGTCGCCGTGCCAGCCACAATTTGCATCGTGTTCGAGGTCGTCTGGGTAATCTTCCTGATCAGATGGTACCCTCAGAGGGCGGCTGGGCGACAGGACGGCGGGAGAGGAGGCTCTTCAGCGTCGACTTGAGATAGGCCATGTAATGCTGGAAATCGCCGTCCGGTTCCATCGCCAGCCACCGCCTGTAACCAAGTACCACGATTCCTCCTACCACCGCGCTGAGGAAGATCAATTCGATGATCCCTGAATATTCGATCGTAGCCAGCTGAAATTCATCAATCGCCAAGTGCGTCCCCCAAAAGAGGAATGGAATAAACAGCCGCCAACCGATCGCGAGATATCCGACCACGAACGCCCCCTCCGGATGATGGAAAGAGGACTTCCATGGGAGGCCCGACCCGTCGTCCCAAGTCGGGCTCAGGATCGCCGCTACCCCGTTGTCAGAGACATACCTTGGAACAGCGAACAGGTGGTCCGCGTCGATGACCACGCCGAACAGCAACGCGACAAACCACTCGTCCCTGTTCAGGTTGAGGAGCATGCCTAGAAGGACAGCAAACGCGAAGTGCGTGGTCGTTAGCGAGCGATCACCTCGAATGGACGTGGTCCGCTTGACTTCATCTTTGATACGCACTTGCACCTATCTCTGGGTTTCTATGCGGTTACGGCAAACGAGAATGAAGTGCCGAGTCTGTTTAATAACCGTGGACGGGCCAGCAGGCGTGGTTATTAAGGAAGCCGATATTCTTATTAACCGAGTCATGCCCTTGAATGGTCGTCTCCGATGGCCCACATACACCTGGAGGACGGAGCGTTCACTCCGTTTTGGATTATCGTATGGTCCCTGCTAGCCCTGGGCATAGTGTGGGCAACGTTGTTTCTGATTCGAAGGAAGAACATCCCACCGAGATTGATAGCGATAGCGGCCATGTGTGCATCGGTAGGATTCGCGGTCTTCCAGGTCGAGATTCCGACTCCCATCGGACCGGTCCACATGAACTTCACACCTCTCATCGGGATCCTGGTCGGGCCAGGGCTGGGGAGCTTGGTCGTCATCGTGATCAACATATTCAGCGCGGCCATCGGGCACGGCGGGTGGGGGATGATTGGCGCGAATTCCCTGGTGAACATCCTCGAAGTCTCCCTCGCATACTATTCATTCAGGCTGCTCAAGACGAAGCTCAAGAGAGGATTCTACTGGTCAGGGTTCGGCTCGACGGTGATCTCGCTTACCGCCAGCGCCTTCTTCGTCGTTCTGATCATTGCAGTCTCTGAGATACAAGGTTCGCAGCTGACAAAGGAGGAGATCATCGGGAATCTCATGATCCTCGCAGCGCTCAACACGGTCGCAGGTGCGATCGAGGGGGTCGTCACCGGATATGTGGTTTCCTTCCTCGGCAGGGTACGACCTGATCTTCTGGAACATCATGCGAGAAGACCAGTCGATGCAGTCGCTCCGGCCGTGACCACGGAGGTGGCATAGCTTGTCAAGGCGGGGATACTCCAAGCACATCCCGGACTTCAGATACGTCACATTCCTGGCCGAAGGCGGCACGAGCTTCGTGCATCGAGCGAACCCATGGACGAAGCTTGCGCTCCTGGCATTGGTCGTGTCACTCGTGACCGTCCTGATGGACACCTTCATGCTCATCGTTCTGCTAGGCCTGACAATCTCGTTCTATGCGGGAGCTCGTCTCCCGCTGGGGTTGCTCCTCGGCTGGTGGACCCTGCCCTTGTTCTTCGTGGTCTCGCTGTCTGTGCTGTTCGTCTTCACTGAGCCGGGATCCCAGATTGCCGGCTTCGATATCGGAGACATCAGGATAGCAGTGACTGACAATGGAATCCTCCTGACGGCCAACTTGCTGGTGAAGGCACTCGCCGTCGTGACCTGCTCGCTGGCTGTCTTCATGACGACGAGGTACAACCACGTCGTCCTCGTCGCGTACAGGACGATGCCGAGGACCCTCGCAAGCATCTTCCTGCTCAGCTACAGATTCATGTTCGAGACGTCGGACGAGTTCTCAGACATCCTCGACGCGATGCATTCGCGAAGCGGGAGCCTGGCCAGGGGTGTCGCCAGACAGTCGAAGACCTACGCCGGAATCTTCGGACTGGCATTCGTCCACGCCTTCGAGAGGGCTGAGAGGATATCGAAGGCGATGGAGGCGAGGGGTTTCACGGGAGACCTGCAGGTCTCCGACAGGTTGCCTCGCCCGACCGCAAGAGGATACCTGGTCATAGGACTCGGCGTTGTCGCGCTAGCGCTCGCAGTCTACTCAAGATACTTCGATACGAATCTGATAGGATGGTGAGAGAGATGGCCTCAGAAGCTGCCTGTGTGAGATGTCCGGATGCGGAGAATGCGATCGTACACGTGGACTGCGTGACGCACAAATACCCTGACGGGACTGAAGGAATACACAACATGTGTTTCAGGGTCTACCCCAAGGAGATCGTCGCTTTGTGCGGTCCGAATGGGGCGGGCAAGTCAACCCTGATCGAGCACATCAACGGGCTCATGTTGCCCGACGTTGGCCGCGTGAAGATCTTTGACAAGGACATCGACAGGAGCAACGTGGCTTCGATCCGCAAAATGGTCGGGCTCGTGTTCCAGAACGCGGATTCCCAACTCTTCTCTCCCACGGTCCTGGACGATGTCATGTTCGGCCCGTTGAACCTCGGACTACCGCCTGAGGAGGCTAGAAAACGAGCGGAGTGGGCGCTTGATGTGGTAGGGATGAAGGAAGCCAACAAGATCCCACACTACCTGAGCGGGGGTCAGAAGAGGCTCGTGGCCATCGCTGGAGTGCTCGCGATGGAGCCCAGGATACTTGTGGCCGATGAGCCCACTGGCGACCTCGACCCGTCCAATGCCAGGAGGATCGAAGCTCTGCTGAGGTCCCTGCGTGACGAACACGGGATCAGCGTCGTTGTCGCGCTGCACGACATGGACATGGCAGCGAGGCTTGCAGACAGGATCTGCATCGTCCAGAACGGATCGATCATCGCTGAGGGGAGGCCGGAAGAGGTTCTCTACGATGAGAACCTCCTGAGATCAGCTGGGCTGGAGCTCCCGACAGTTGCCAGGCTGTACAAGGATCTCGGGCTCGACCGTGAGAATGAGAAGAAACCTTTGAGCGTGGATGACATAGTCCCGATGATCAAGTCAAAGCCGAGCAACAGGAAGAAGCAACGCGAGTGAAGAGTAGAATAGAATGTAAGAGGTTTGGCGGGAGCTCCTAGAGCTCCTCGTCCTTGATCTCCTTCTCCAGAGAGTCGAACTCCTTCTCGACCTCGCTCGGGCCCTCGACTTCCTCGAGGGATTCCTCGGACTTGCCCGCTCCGCCTTTGCCGAACTTCTTGTTGGACAGGTACCACACGAGCGCGACCATGACGATCGCGATCGCGAACAAGATCAGGGTAAGGTACATCAACATGCTCGCGAACGAGTCGGTGTCACTGGCTTTGTCCTCGACATCGTTGACGTCGTTCTGGACCGATTCATTGAGATCGTTTATCTGCTGCTGGAAGTCGACCAGTTCAGCCTCTATCGAATCGATCGCGTCAGCAATCTGATCCTGGGCGGCGACGAGCGTGTCGTTCACAGCAGCAAGCTCGGCCTGCATGTCGGCGACATCCTGGTCGAGTGCGGACACTAGACCTTGTAGGTCAGTCACGTTCTCGGCGATTGCGCTTGTGAGCGAGGTCACGTTCGCCTGCAGGTCTGCCCGCAGGGCAGCTATCTGGGATTGCAGGGTCGTCACGTTCTGGGCCAAGGCCTGCTGCAGGGCGGTCGCGTTCGCCGCGATGGCCTGCTGCAGAGCTGTGACATTCTCCTGCAGCTGCGTCTCGAGCGCCGCGATGTCACTCTGGAGAGCTGTCACGTTCTCCGCCAAGGCTGCCTGAAGGCCCGAGATGTCGAGCACTGCGTCGTTGATCTGATCCTGCAGCGCAGTCACATTCTCCGTGAGCGCGGACTCGAGAGCGACGATGTCTGCCATCGCCGCAACGATCTCCGTCTGCAATGCGGTCACGTTCTCCAGCAAGGACGCCTGCAGTCCGACGATCTCTGCCATCGCGGTGTCTATCTGTCCCTGCAAGGCCGTCACGTTCTCGCCGACCGACGCCTGCAAAGCGGCTATCTCGTCCATGGCCGCGTCGATCTGAGCCTGCAAGGCCGTGATGTTCTCAGCCAAGGATGTCTGCAGAGCGAGGATCTCGTCCATCGCAATGTCGATCTGACCCTGGAGAGCGGTTATGTTCTCCGAGAGCGAAGCCTGAAGTGCTGTGATCTCACCCATTGCTGCGTCGATCTGGTCCTGGAGCGCGGACACGTTCTCTGCGAGGGCTGCCGAGAGATTGCCTATCTCTCCGAGCAGTTCTGCGCGAAGTGCGGCGAGCTCCTCAGGTGTGACATACACAGGCGGCACGTAGTTGACCACGACTATCTGCGTGGCAGTGTTGCCGACTGAATCAGTCGCGATCACGACGATGGTGTTCGCGCCTTCGACCAGCGATACCGTCGCTGACCAGTCCGCGGTACCATCTGCTAGGACGCCGTTGACGCGGACGACCGCTCCTGAGTCCACTGTGCCGTAGACGAGCACGTTGGCCTCACTGAGGTTCGCCCCGTCCACAGGTGCCGTGACGACCAGGCTCGGCGGAGTGGTATCCAGCTCGATGACGGACTCTGCCCAGTTCTCGTTGCCGATGGAGTCCGTTGCCGTGACGTTGACGACATTTGGTCCTTCCGAGAGGACCAAGTCGGCGTCGAAGGTCCCGTCAGGCCTGACAACAGCAGGAACGCCGTTGACTGTCACAGTCGCACCGGCGTCTGTCCAGCCACCTATGTTGACCATCAGGTCGGCTGTTGGCGATTCCGGAGATTCCACCCACAGCATGCAGTGGGTGTCGGATATGATCATCTTCTGCAGGGATACGACCATTCCCCACCAATCGCTGTAGGTGAGGATCGTCACGAAGTTGACGCCTTCTGAGAGGTTCACATGGTCCACCTCGAAGTATCCGTTGTCGTCTCCCCATGTCCGATAGATGCCTGACGGAGTGATGATATCGACTTCCTCATACTGATCGGTGTATCCCTTCAGGACGACATAGCCGAGGGAAATCGTGGCGCCATCAACGAGACTAGTGTTCGTTCTTGGATCTACCCACCAGGCGTCTGGAATCATGGTCACGGTGACCATCATGTAGGCATGGTCCTCAAGCCCGTCCGTGTCCTTCACTGTGAGGCTCACATTGTACTCCCCTGGAATCACGAACTGATAGTATACGTCAGGATCATTGCCGACTAGCACGACCTCCGAACCAGCATATATGAAAGTCCAGGTGTACTCCAGGTCATAGTACCAATCCCAATCATCCCAACACCACCACCCGCCGAGGTACGCCGAATCACCTGGATAGAGCCATTGGTCGCCGCTCGTGCCGGCCGTGGGCGGACTGTTCACGTAGAGCCAGAAACCGTCCATGGCCCCGTTGCCTCCTGCATCCCACACAGTGAGGTCAATCCAGTACCAGCCGTACCCGCTGAATGTGTATGTCGCTATCTCACCGTAGACCTCTGTGTAGACAATGTCCGTGAACGACCATGTGTAGTTGACGATGACTCCGTTGTCCGTTGACAACGACCCGTTGAACGTGACAATGTCCCCGAGGTTGACACGCTGGTCAGGGCCTGCCTCCGCAATCGGTGGGGTCACGTCGTCAACCGTGACTATCATCTCGTCAGGGTCGGAGAGTTGCCCGACCGTATCGGTGACGACCAGCCAGACATGGTACATGCCCGGGTCGTCGAAGGTGTACGTCGGATCGATCTCGTACAAAACCACGGAGAGCTCGATTATGGTCCATGTGTAGTTGTCTATCCCGTTGTCGTCAGAGGAGCCAGAACCGTCGAAGGTCACAAGAGTGTCCTCATTGACGCTCTGGTCCGGTCCCGCGTCTGCCACGGGGGGAAGGTCGGTGAACACATCGACCCAAAGCGCATCCGTCGCCCAATTACCGCCCGCGTCCGTGACGTTCAAAGTGACCATGTACGAACCATCGGTGGTGAATGTGTAGGAGACCTCCATGCCGTAGAGTTCCACGGGCATCACGTCGAAGAAGGACCACACGTAGCTGACGATTGCCCCGTTGTCCGTCGAAGCAGACCCATTCATGGTAACGAGCGTCATGACCAACACGAGCTGGTCCGGCCCGGCATCCGCTGTAGGAGGCGTCACATCGCCCACCGAGACGATCATCTCGTCGGAGGCAGAGACCTGGCCAATCGTGTCTCTAACGACCAATTGGACATGGTATGCTCCCGGATCGGAGAACGTGTACTGAGGAGCTTCGTCGTACATCTCGAAGGAGAGCTCCCAGATGAACCACGTGTAGTTGTCAACACCATAGTCGTCGGAGGATCCGGAACCGTCGAAGGTCACAATAGTGTCCTCATCGACGCTCTGGTCTGGTCCGGCGTCTGCCACGGGTGGAAGGTCGGTGAACACGTCGACTGTCAAGGAATCATTCGACATGTGATTCGCACCATCCCAGACAGTCAGGTTGATGTCGTAGCTCCCGGCGCTCTCGAACGAGTATGTGACAATGTCTCCCCAGAGGGCGGTCCACACTCCGGTCGCGTTGAAGAACTCCCAGAGGTACGTGGCAACTCCCACGTTGTCGTAGGATGCCGTGCCGTCAAGGGTGACGACCGAATTTGTTGGAACGTTCTGGTCTGGTCCAGCATCAGCTGTTGGCGATTCGTGGTCGACCGTGAGGTCTATGATGGTCCAGTTGCCCTTGTTGCCCCAATCATTCACGTAGAACTCACTCTTGTAGTTCCCGCTCGGCGCAACATTGTCGAAGGTGAAGGTGAGACTGTTCACATCCCACACGCGCAAGGATCGCCAGCTGAAGTCCACGATCATGCCTTCATCGTACTCGATTACCAGACACTGAGGCTCGAAGACTCCCGTTGGGTCCGGAGCGAACACGTTCGGATATCCCATATTGTTGGGAACGAACGCCGCAAACGCCCCTGTGGAGGCGTTGAACAACGCGGCACCGTCAATCCTTGGCGAAGTCGCGTTCGTGTAGAATCCGCTGACGGCATACACTGGTTCCATGTACCAAGGCCAGCTACTGGCTGGTAAGTAGGAGCTGTCTACTCCGTTCGATAACCATCCGCCAGAGACAGTTCCATCCCAGACCTCGTTCACCGAGTAGTTGCCGTCATCCATCGAGAAGGACAGGCCAGATTCCGGATTCCACGGATCCAGGGTGGTCCTCTTCCAGTCGACCATCGTCCAGTTCGAATCGAGGCCCGAGGAGTTCCATTCCATGAACCGAATCAGAGTCATTTCCCTGAGGTTCTCCTCCTCGATCAACACCTGGGTGAAGGACGGATTCGACCAAGAAATGTTCTCGCGGGGATTCTGATTGTAGGTCATGTTCGGCTCGAAGAGGTCTCTGTCGAGCGCGATGTCCAATGCATAGTCCGAGACACCGGACATGTTGATCTGGCCGAAGAAAGGAGCGTGCTCATATGCGGTCACCTTCACGTTCAGGACCCAAGGCGGCACATACATCTCGTAGTATCCTGACATGGCCGTCATTGTGGAATTCTCGTACTGTCCCGCTTCAAGTCTGACTCTCACTTCCGCTCCGTTGACCGGGGACATGTCATCGGAGTTGCTCACATATCCATGAAGCAACGCTGTCGGCTCGGGGTTCTGCGGCATCAGGCCGATGTCGACAACCGTCACCGAGAGCTCAGGCAAGAAGAGGTCCTGTGAATAGCCTTGGTAGCTTGGCGCGTTGACATTGATCGTGTAGTCACCATCTACGTTGAACAGCTCGTAGTCGCCCGTCTCGTTGGAATTCGTCCCGTTGCCCCACCAGCCGCTCAGCCAAATACTCGCAAATGGCACGGGATCGCCGCTTATCACGTCGTAGACATGGCCTTTGACGAGGGCGTTCTGCCAGGGAATGAGGGCGACATCAAGCACATTCTCGACCCCGTCCAGAATCGTGACGGTGTCGTTGTAAGTCTTGTAACTTGGCCCGCCCATCCAATAGTTCACCTGAACATCATAGTCCCCGGGAACGAGGGATAAGTTGTACATTCCCATGCCGTCCGTCGATTGGCTTTCCTCAATTGGACCATTGAGCCACACGTTGGCATCAGCGACGGGGGCTCCGGACAATGCGTCCGTTACTTGGCCCACCAGCCACGCGCTGTAGGGAATCAGAGTCAGATCATACCACAGCTCATCTCCTGACGTCACATTGATAATCGTGAAGTTCCTGGCGTATCCGTCCTGCTCCGCGCCGAAATAGAGGCCGGTGCCTTCGAATGCGTCAAGTTCATACTGCCCAGCGGAGTCCGTCATGGCCATCGTCATGTTCTCCTGCATGTACGGGTCGTCCACGAGGAACACGCGGCAGAACGTAATCGGATCTCCGGTGACTTCATCGGTGACATTTCCTCGGATCTTCGCGTCGGCCAGTCTGAGTGCGGCATCCTGTTGCACTGATTCGAATGGTAGAATATCCGGCGAATAGAACTTGATGGTGTACCCAATCTTCTGGAACGTCATCCGGAAGTAGTCCCCGGTGTGCACTCCCATCTCGTAGTAACCGGTCTCGTTGGTCAAGGTCCAGTTGCTGTATCTGTTCATCCCATCGTCGGATTCATAGGATACGACGACAGATGACAGAGGCAGTCCCGTTCCGACCTCCGTGACGAACCCGTAGACCATCGCGTCATCGTTGTACGATTGGGGTCTGAGCTCGAGGTCGAACGTATAGGACATCCCAGACACGAGCGGGTCCTCAGTGCCGTTCTCCGCCATCGGATAGCCCGCGAAGTCCATCCCAACCGCTCCGCCGCCCCTGATACCAGGGATGACATTGACCTCGAAGTAACCTGTGATAGGATCAGGCGTGGTGACGTTCGCGTAGTACGGCGTGTCTCCCCCTATCGGATTGTTGACAATGCCAAGAACATGGCCATCGGATCTTGGGTTTCCCAATTCGTCCGTCACGTATCCGGATACCGTTACGTCGGCCGTCTCAACTATTGGGGTAAGAGTGAAGTTCGAGACCTTCGTCTCACTGGGCGACACCGTCACGCTGTTCATGACCATGTAGAAGCGGCCGTCTGCCGCGAAGACAACATATGACAATCCTCCTGGCACCATCATCGAATAGTTGCCGTCCACATCAGTCATGGTCCAGTTGACGTCCATGCCATTTCCCATGAAGAGCATGGCCTTTATGTACACGCCTTCGACGGGGTTCGCACCATCCGTGACATTGCCCACGATCCACGCATTGTCAGGATACGCTTCCGCGCCCTCGGGGGTCAGAATGACAAGCCCAGTCAACATCATCGCGCACACAAACACCGAAAACAAGCCAGTTAGCCGGTGACGTCTTTGTTCAGTCAACGAAATACCTCCTAGTTGAGACAACTAGTTCGCCCCTAAGAATCCGGGGGGAGAGCTCAGGGGCCAGAGTGTTACTTTGTTGTGTAGTATATATGACTGTCGTTTTCGAACTCAAGGCTGAAATTGAGAGCCCGCGGCAGCCATAATCGCGGGCCGAGTGCGGGGCGAAGGCGATTCAAATTTCGGGAGCATCTTGATTCGGCTTCCCGCATTGAGGATGAGCAGGAAGCAGGATGCGACCGAAGATGGATGATCCCAAGCTCGAGGTTGAATGGAAGGAGTGGTCTGAGCGCAGCTTTGAGGAGGCCAGAAGGCAAGGGAAACTGGTCCTCCTTGACCTGACGGCCTCGTGGTGTCATTGGTGCCATGTGATGGACGAGAAGACCTACTCGAATCCCGAAATCGCATCCGCCATCAACGAAGAATTCATCCCTATCAGGGTCGACATAGACAAGCGTCCGGACATATCCGAGAGATACAACAGGGGCGGCTTCCCCACGACAGCGTTCCTTTCTGACAGAGGCGAATCAATCTGGGGAGCGACCTTCGTGCCTCCGATCGACATGAAGAGGATCATGGAAGCGATCCTGAGCGCCAAGGGATCGGGAGAGATCGAGAAGGCTCTCCAGCGAAGCAGGCAGCAGGCTTCGGATGCGACTGGAGGCGCTCGCGTGAGAAGACCTGCGGACTCCGGCCAACTATCGGACGTGTTCGAGACCATATTCGCCGCTTACGATGTTGAGTTCGGAGGCTTCGGAGTCGAGCCGAAGTTCCCGCTCCCCGACGTAGTAGAACTCCTGTTGACCCGGTACATCGAGACGGGAGAGGATTCGCTGCTCGAGGCGGCAGTCAACTCTTTGGAGCAGATGGCGTCCGGGCTGCAGGATGAGATCGAGGGTGGCGTCTTCAGATACTCAGTCACAAGAGACTGGAGAACTCCGCACTACGAGAAGATGCTCGAGACCAACGTGAGCTTTCTCAGGAACCTCATCCATGCTCATGGAATCGTTGGAGATCGCGGATTCGACTCGATTGCGAGAGACACTGCCAACTACATCCTGACTGCGCTTCATGATGTCGATGAAGGGGGTTTCTACGGTAGCCAGGACGCTGATGAAGAATACTATAAACTCGATTCGAAAGCACGAAGCAGAAGAAAGGCGCCTTCGGTCGACAAGACCATCTACGCAGGTTGGAACGGAGACGCGTCCGCCACCTTCGTCCTGGCCGGCACAGTCCTCGACGACGAGAGGCTGATCAAGGCTGCGGAGTCGTCGTGGGATTACTCACTTCATCATTTGTGGAATCCAAAGCTTGGACTAGTAAGACATGTCGCCTCCGAGGAGGTCTACCTCTTCGAGGACCAGGCCTCCTTCCTTGGAGCACTGCTTGCCCAGCTTGGACTGTCGAAGGATGATTCCAAGATCGACCTGGCCGAGAGACTAATCCTTGGCGTGGACAGAGCTTTCGCGAACCCTGATGGTGGCTACAACGATGTGTTGAGAACTGAGAAGGCGATAGGCGAGCTCGAGACGCCAAGGAGAGCGCTGGTGGAGAATTCGAACTGGGCCCTGGAGCTCGCCCAGTTCGGAGCCGTGGTTCACAGACGAGAATTGACAGAGAAGGCTCGCGACATCTTGACCGCATTCGCTATCTCCGAGGTAGAGGCGCACGGCGTCTTCGCGGCTGCATATCTCAGAACCGTATGGGCCGTGGGCCGAGGTGTGCGCGCAGTCGAGATCCACACGAAGGCTAAGGAGAGCACATTTCTTGCGGTGGCTCTATCATTTCCTGACCCGTCGATCATACCGATCTCGACCATCGAAAGCGGGTTGACCGAATCATATTCATTGGTCTGCACGGAGAAGGGTTGTTCTCCCAAGATGAGAGACACGGAGCAGCTGTTGCGGCTCTTGAGGACCTGAGGCGGATAGAGCACACGCGAGGTCGCTGACTGCTCGCGGGAGCGCTGGCCTCGAATAGTCTAATATATCCAGTATACCCATAACAATCTCCCGGGTCGGTCATGGCAAAGAAGGCGAAGCTCATCCCGAGGAAGTTCTTGTCTAGCGATGAACGCATCGTTTTCGAATCACGTCCCAGCGCCTGGTTGTACATGAAATCCGGAGCTCTGGCATTTTTGATAGCCGTCGTCGCGGGGGCGGTTTTTGCCTGGGAGTGGATTCCCGATGTGCCTGACCTGCCAGTCTTGTCTGATGCGCTCGCTGAGGAGAACGGAGAGATCATCCGGTGGGCGTTCGCGGCCGTCGCGTTCATAGCATTCCTGTTCTTCGTCGCCAAGTGGCTGAGCTGGGGCA
>Ga0299912_10000553_pt1 | contig 31653 bp, 15 predicted proteins | sample RVTome_2_FD_207667 | JGI IMG/M metagenome (GOLD analysis project Ga0299912, IMG submission 207667) | Soil microbial communities from uranium-contaminated site in the Upper Colorado River Basin, Wyoming, United States - RVT95D214 (version 2) ... | reverse complement strand
ATTGTTTTTGTCTGTAATTTGTGTTGAAAGAACAATACGTTGCGGTAAAGATGTTGTATTGTTTACAATGGTTTTAACCTGAACAGTTGCTTGATCTGTATTTATATCAGGAGTAGTAATTGCTACGCCCCGGTTGTCAATATATATGGGTTCAGTTACCAAAAGCCAAACATGTCTGTAAATACCTGAACCACTGTACCATCTGCTATTCATTTGTTGGGAATTATCCACACGAACGGAAATAACGTTCTCCTTGTTGGAATTAAGGTAAGGAGTAAGATCATAATAAAAAGGAGTATACCCGTATGGATGTACTCCCAGGGATTTTCCATTCACATACACTTCTGAATTCATATAAACGCCTTCAAAATAAATCGATACACGTTTACCTTGCCAGGCAGATGGCAGGTTAAACTTTTTTCGGTACCATCCTATACCTGAAGGGAAATAACCACCGCCACTACCGGTGGGATTTTTCCGGTCTAATTTCCCTTCGATACTCCAGTCGTGTGGTAAATCAAGATTCCGCCATCCTGAATCGTCAAATTCATAGGTACTTGCTGTTGGGTAATCTCCTGACGCAAATTTCCAGTTATAATCGAATAGCTGTTTTCGTTCATTATTTTCCTGTTTCCGGGTACATCCGGAAATACAGCTTATCAAAAATATCATCGCTGTAATTAGTAATTGGGTCTTATTAATCATATAGTATCGCGATAATTGTCCGTTTTTTCATAGTTATCAGGTTGAGTTATAATTACTATTTCTTTAATGCTTCAGCAATGATTTTTTCGACGACAGGTTTTGCCTGATAATTCCTGTCGAACAGCAATGGGTAATCAGTTCTCCCGGGAATAGGAAAACCGTTTTTCCATGAATGGGCATCGGTTACTCCCCAAAGGGTTACTCTTGTAATGACATCATTATGTTTTAAAAAGAGTTCAAACAGATCCAGATATCTATTTTCGAAAACATGATATACCGAATCAGGTAATCCGTCTATATAAAGGTCCGATTGTTTTTTATACTCCATCCTGGCCGAAATATCTGCGCCTATGCTCCAGTCCATCGGCAGAACCGAAACATCCATTTCGGTAATCATTACATTCACACCAAGAGCTGCAAAATCATTGATTGTTAGCTCTAACTCTTCCAGGGTAGGTGTATCTATTCCAATATGACCTTGTTCACCGACTGCATCGATTTTCACACCCTTCTCTTTCAGTTTTCTCACCATAGCTACTGCACCTTTTCGTTTAACCGGGTTCGTCAGCGAGTAATCGTTATAATATAACTCACACTGCGGATCGGCCTCATGGGCAAATTCAAATGCCAGTCTGATATAGTCTTCTCCGATTATCTGATAGAATTTGGTTTTACGATAAGATCCGTCCCTGTCGTCAATCACCTCATTTACCACATCCCATCCTTTCACCCTGCCTTTATATCTTCCAACAACAGTATGGATATGATTTCTCATTCTGCTGATCAGAACTTCACGTGTAACATCATTGCCCAGACTGTCTTTAAAAAACCATCGCGGGGCCTGTGCATGCCAGACAAGAGCATGACCGATGATATACATGTTGTTTTCCACTCCAAATTCTACAAATTTGTCTGCCAGGGAGAAGTCAAAAACCCCTTCTTCAGGTTGCATAGGACCGCTTTTCATACAATTCTCAGCAACGATGGCATTAAAATTTTCTTTAATAATCTTTACTGAAGCAGAGTCCTTTCCTGTGATCTGATCAGCGTTCAGGGCAGTGCCAATATAAAACTTACCGGCAAAAGCATCACTCAGGTCAGGCTGTTTATCTCCGTTCCTGGCAGGCTTAAATGCTATCGCAAAAATTGCTAATAGTAGTACAGTAATTACAGGGTACTTTAATTTCATATATATACTAATTCTACTTTGACAGATTAAAGAATGTTAATAAAGCCCTTGAAAAGACAAGCTTTTCAAGGGCATCGAAAAACATAGTTTTCGTAAATTGCGTGTATGCAAAACACAAGTTAAAAATACAAAAGAATATGGAAAAACACTGGCTTTGGCTTATAATAGGTTAGTGGATTATCTTACTGATTATCAAGACATATTCAGGAATAAGACAAAAACGTTCTTTGACAAAGCACAACTTTACACCCAAGGGGTATTGCAAAGTAGCTACAGAAATATTGAGCAGGTATGCGACACATTATTAGACTCTGATTATTATCAGATGCAACATTTCATTTCTGATTCTAACTGGAGTTATAGGGATGCGATTGATCTGTCAGCCAAACAAACAAGTAAAGTTTTGCCCAAGAGGAAATTAACCGGTCTGATCATAGACGAAACTGGAACGGTCAAGAAAGGAGATAAAAGCGTTGGTGTAGGCTGGCAATATTGTGGTAATGTTAGCAAAACAGCAAATAGTCAGGTTGCAGTCATGGCATGCTTAAGCAACTGGGATTTTGCCTCAATGGTAGATGCGAGGTTATATCTCCCTAAAGACTGGTGCGATAATCCCATGCGTTGCAAGGAGGCCGGGATACCACAAGCACACAGAACATTTAAAACAAAACTTGATATTGCATATGAGATCATACTTCATCAATTAGCCATAGGAACTTCATTCGATTTTGTCAGTGCAGATGGTTATTATGGTAACGATGTAACCTTTGCAAGCAGAATTGATAAGCTGGATTTGCTTTACATGTTAGATATACACAGCGACCAACCAATATACACTGAAAAGCCGGAATTATATCTGCCTTGCCGTACCAATAAGCGAGGCAGGGAACCAAAAAGGCTAAAAGCAACAACCGAAAGTGTTAAGGCTGCAGGGTATTGCAAAAGCCTTGATAAAAGCAAGTGGCAGGAAATCAAAGTACGTAATACTGCTAAAGGAACCTTGAAAGCTTTATACCATTTTGCTCAGGTTTATGTTTGGAACAAACTGGAAAACACAATAGAAACAAGGCTTCTGGTCATTAGAAAAGATAAAACGAAAGCTGGAGTAGAAATTAAATATTCCTTTACCAATGCTAATACAGTTCAATACACATTTAAAGCGATTGCCTATATGCAAGCCCAACGGTTTTTTGTCGAACATTGCATCAAAGAAAGCAAAAGTGTGCTGGGAATGAACCAATTTCAGACCCGAAAATGGCTGGCCTGGTACCACCAAATAGCCTTGAACATAATGACAATGTGCTTTATGTTGAAAGAAAAATTACTGAACTTTGAATTTTTGCCCTTACTCTCTGCAAGAGATATAAAGGAATGGTTGTGTTTTATTCTGTCAAAACAAATGACACAGAACGATATGATAGAACTTATAGCTACTCGTCACTTAAGGCGACAGCGTGATATAAATCGTTACTATTCAAGCCTTTCTAGCTAATGTGTCAAAGTAGAATTAAATGAAATTATTGTTTATTACCACCAAAAGGTAAGGGGGACTATTTAATTTAGCAATTTATGGTAAATCTATATATAGCAGTTATTAGTAAATCAATCAAATCCAATTTGCGATGGATTTTCGCCAAATTCCTTCTTAAAACAAGTGGTGAAATAATTCGGATCACTAAAACCTGTCTGATAAGCAGCTTCCGAAACCCGCATACCTTCTTCCCTTATTAGTCTGTATGCTTTTTTTAACCTGATGGATTTAGTAACATTATTTGGTGTAGAACCGGTGAGAGATTTAATTTTTCTGTGCAACTGAGCATGACTTACCGCAAAATGCCGGGATAACAAATCAACATTTAATTCCTGGTTCATGATATTCTCTTCAACGAAAAGTTTTAATCCGAGAATGAAATCAATATCCTTTTGTGGTAAAGTTTTATTTAGATTTTCAGATGATTCAATCCCCATAAATTTGCTCCTGAGATGTTTTCTGTTTTCAAGTAAAGAATTAACCTGTGCATCAAGTAGTTTTATATCGAAGGGCTTAGTTAAATATGCATCAGCTCCGGTTGAAAGTCCTGTTATCTGATGTTCGATTGTGCTATTTGCAGTGAGCATAATTACGGGTATATGCGATGTATCAAAATTATGCCTGATTTCTTTACAAAATTCATATCCATTCATATTGGGCATTTGTACATCTGTGAGAATAATATCAGGATTAATTTCCATGGCTTTAATTAAGCCTTCTGCTCCATCTTCAGCCTCATAAACCCTGAATCTTTTCGACAGATGGCCTGCAAGGTAATCACGAAGCTCTGAATTATCCTCGACAATCAATATCCGTGGTAAATTATACTGCTTTTGGTGTATGTCGGCCTGGAATTTTTTTTCTTCATTTTCTGTTCCAACATATGGATTATCAGTAATTACAACATTCTTATCCTTCATTAATTCATTTTCGGAGTAGCTTTCTTTATCGGCAGGAATCATGACTCTAAATGTAGTCCCTTTTTGAGGTGCTGACAATACCTTAATCGTTCCATGATGTATTTCAACCATTTCCCTCACAATCGACAGGCCTATTCCGGTTCCCTGAATATTTCTTTTACCGGAATTCCCGGTTTTGTAAAACATGTCAAATATTTTACTTACTTCTTCTTCAGGTATTCCGATACCCTCGTCCTTGACAGCAAGGTCAACATACCTTACCCCATCTGAATATATTTCTTCGGCGTTTAAATATATGGACCCTCCAGGATTGGAAAACTTCAGTGCATTTGACACAAGGTTCCAAAGTATTTTCTCGACCTTTGCCACATCCAGGTATGCTTTCAGATCTTTTTTAACGGAAGCCTCTATCAGGACTGACTTATTTTTACATTCTTCCTCAAAAAAATTGTGTATTGCTTCAAAAATGCCAAACAGATCCGTTTCATTTACTTCAAGTTTATGCAGACCCCGGGTAAGCTTTCTGAAATCAAGCAGGTCCGAGATCAGACTATACAGCCGTTTGGAATTTCGCTTGACCAATTCCAACTTTTTAACCTGATCCTGGTCCAGATTTTCCGATTGTAATAAATCACTTACAGGTGCATCGATCAGGGTAAGAGGTGTCTTCAGGTCATGTGAAATATTAGTAAAAAACTCAAGTTTTTTTTCTGTAAGTTCATGTTCTTTCTGTATTTCAAACTCTGACATTTCCTTTTCTTTACTTAATTCCATTCTTTTCAAATAGGCATATACCGTCAGATACAAAATCGTAATAATAATAATAGCATAACCAATAAATGCAAACCATCTAAGATACCAGGGCGATTGTATATGAATGGTAAGCCGTGTTGGAATTCCTTCCCTTGTTTTATCGGCAGTTTTTACTTCGAATATATAGGGCCCCGGACGCAAATTGGTGTATGTTGCATAATTGGTTTCACTTAGGTAGGTCCATTCTTTTTCAAAACCAAGCAGACGGTATGCATAATTATGATACCGTAAGAAGACTTTATCTTTAGCGAAGAAGTGAACGGAAAACGAGTTTCTGTTAAAAGGAAGCCGTAATTCTTTTGTTTCTTCCAGGGATTGCTTCAGCAATTGTTTGCCCTGATGGCTCCGAATGCTTTGGTTCTGGAAAGTAATATCCGATATTATTATATCGGTTGTGGAAGTATCGGGAACAACTTTGTCGGGGTCCACTATTGTAAACCCGGCACTTGAGCCAAATATAATCTTTCCTTCCTCAGTTTTGGCCGATACTCTTTCAAGAAACTCGTTGGCAGGTAATCCGTCGTTAAGGTTAAAATTCAAAACCTGATAGGTTCTGGTGTCAAACCTGCAAATTCCGGAAATAGTGCTTATCCAGAGAAAACGGTCGTCTGTTGACTCTATCCGGATAAGTGTATTTGAAGGCAATCCGTCTTTGACCGTCCATTTCCTGTATTGCTTTCCATCTTCTGACAGACACAGCAATCCATCGTCAGAGGAAGCAAACCAATAATTACCTTTTTTATCCGGGTAAAAATCGGAAACGAAGCTGCCAATGCGCTTATTCATTGCCTGCAACCGGTTTTCCAGGACATTTTCTCTCCAGTTCACATGAAAAAGACCCTGATTGGAAATTAAAGCCAGTAGTTCACCTCTTCGATTTTCCCGCAACGAATTTAACAAGCAATAGGTTATGCGACTACCCTTTGAATATAACTCAAATACCTGAGTAGTTCCGTTTGACCTGTCAAAGTTTACTAAAATATTACTCTGAAATTGAGTGACTATAAGCAGATGATTATCAGGTATTTCCTTTAAGATAACAATCCTTTGCATCTCATCTGGAACTGTGCTGCTTGGATGATATGTTTTAATAAGGGAATAATCCGGAGTATAATGACCTAACAGCCCGTCGTAGGTACCCACCCATAATATATTTTGCCGGTCTACAAACAGGGCGGTCACTTTTGTTCCGTTTAATTCTTTTCTTAACTGCTCGCTGGAAAGGTTTTTAAAATCCTGTGTTTTTTCATTCCATGTCGACAAACCATAATTGGTCCCAAAGTATACTAATGGATTTTTTGTACAGATTGAAACACCCTCATTGGCTACCAGTGAATTATGGTTTCCTTTCTCGGGTAATATGTTTTGAAACAACAAATTATCCGGTAATATGCAGGTTAGCCCTGCTCCATACGATGCTATCCATATTTCCTGATTGTTTCCCGGATAAATATCATAAATACTGTTGCTGTTGATCGATGCGTTTGTATTTTCGTTACGTTGTAATATTTTTAAAAAGTGAAGGTCTTTATCCAGAATAATAATACCATTGCCATCGGTGGCCAGCCATATTTCCTCTCCTATTTTTACAATCCTTCTGAAATAATAATGATTCGTTATGGCTACCTCAACAGGTCTGCCATTTTCCTGAATTGCGTATATCTGGCCGTTGTAACAACCTATAAGAAGTTTATCGTCAATTTTACTTACAACTTCTACACCCTTTTTATTCAGATATGAAGCTGTGATTTCTTTAAAACCGCTTTCCCTGCTGAGGAGCTTTACTCCGCCGTTACTTAAGCTCAGCCATATACCTTCTTGTGAAAAACAAAAATCGGAAAGGCTATTTCCCTTGAATACTAACCAGGAACTATCACTTTTTACTTTAAATACACTGGAATTATTTATGCTAGAGATCATAATAAAATAGATCTCTCCGCGGTCTTCCTGAACTTTAGTAATATAACCTTGAATGATCGTTTCAAAATAATTCGTTAACCGGTTATACCTGAAAAGGCCTTCACTTGCAGCTACCCAAAGATTATCACGGGTATCACACAGAAGGTAGCTGACACCAACGCCTGTTAATTCAGGGTAGGAAATAAAGTTTTTCCCGTCGTACCTGGCTATTCCGCTTCCTGTTCCTATCCAGAGGTAACCATATTTATCCTGTTCAAGGCAGGTAGTAATATTGCGCGGTAATCCGTTGATCTCGCTAAAATGAAGATACTTCTCCTGTCCTGAAGAGAAATTACTGAAAGCGGAGAGCTCAACTCCCAGTAAAACCCAATATATTTTAAGGAATGGAGATATTCGCATCGGATGCCGGCTTTAACTAAACATCATGTCAATTTTAATCAAAGAATGAAAGAAATTCAAAGAATATTGCTTTTATTTTCAAGGTCACAACATCAGGAATTATATATTATTAGATATACCTAAGTGGTTAGATATTCCGGAATTAAAAAGTCCTGAACATCTGACAAATGGTTTTTTGAATTCCTTTTATAGCAGCTTGTTTTTCCTGTGATCATAACATTATTATCATATAAATAAGATGTATCAGACTCATTACTATACTTCATAACTACTCAATAATACTCAAACTAATATGTTTAACTTAAACTACTATCCTATGAAATTAAATTTAAAGCAGATTGGTAGAATGTTTTTAGTTATGGCTGCTGTAATAACCAGCGCCAGCCATGCAAGTGCATAATAACACAGCCCGGAACTTGCATGGCTAAAATGAAAGATTCACTTTATACCGAATATCTTGTATTAAATCATACCATTCACACTAATATATCAGAAATCCAAAGAATTTTGAGATTTTTTTAAAGATTTAACTTCCCTATTAGACATAGATTTGAACTACTACAAAATAATTTTAAAACATAAAACTGATCAATGAAACATCTACTGATTATTATTATTTCCTGTTTTATAACAACAATTGTCTCTGCTCAGAGCAATACACGTCAGAAAACTGGCGAGATCAGCAGGAATATAATTGTCGATTTCAACAGAGAAGCAGGTACCCTGAATACCTTTTTTAACGAATGTGTTGGCGCAGGAAGAGCTAACGAAGGGCTCAGGGCCGACTGGCAAAAGCAACTTGAATATGTGAAAAATGAATGTGGTTTCCGTTATATACGGATGCATGGTCTTCTTACTGACGATATGGGTGTTTATAAGGAAGACAGACACGGAAACCCGCAATATAACTATATGTACGTAGATGTTCTATTCGATTTCATGCTAAGTATTAACATAAAGCCGTTCGTTGAATTAGGCTTTATGCCCAATGCACTGGCCAGCGGAGAGGAAACAATATTCTGGTGGAGAGGAAATGTTACGCCTCCAAAAGATTACGATAAGTGGGAAAAACTTATAGAAAACCTGGTCCGGCACTTTTCTGATAGATATGGTGCTGAGGAGGTAAAAACCTGGTATTTCGAGGTATGGAACGAACCCAATCTTTCGCCCGGATTCTGGACCGGTACGCAGGAAGAATATTTTAAGCTTTACGAATACGCTGTCAGGGCAGTGAAACGTGTCAACCGGGAATATCGTGTCGGCGGACCGGCAACAGCTGGCGCTGCCTGGGAACCGGAAATGATTGAATTTTGTGTGAAAAATAATGTTCTGGTCGATTTTATTAGTACCCATGCCTATGGCGTCAATCAGGGATATCTTGATGAGTATGGAAATGCAGGCACCATACTCGCACCGCAGGAATTTGCTGTTAGCAGTGATGTATTGTGTTCGAGGGAAGAAATTTCCGGTTCAGCAATGCCTGGACTGGAACTGCATTATACCGAATGGAGTGCTTCTTATACACCGGCCGATCCTATTCATGATAGCTACCATGAAGCATCATATGTGCTGCAAAAACTGAAACAGGTTGGCGATGCTGCCCAATCCATGTCATACTGGGTTTTTACCGATATTTTCGAAGAATCAGCGCCCCGTTTTACTCCTTTTCATGGCGGTTTTGGAATGCTGAATATACAGGGCATCAATAAACCAGTGTTTTATGCATACCAGTTTTTAAACCGCCTTGGTGATATTGAACTTGAAAACAGTGATCCCGCTTCGTGGACATGCAAAGATGCAGATAGTAATATACAGGTACTGGCATATGATTTTACTTATACACACCCGGGCGACTCGGTTAATAATCAGGAATACTACATACGCGATTTACCCTCGAAGAACAAGGGTAAATTGAAAATAACTATAGCAAATATACCTGCAGGCAGCTACTCACTCCAGGTATATAAAGTAGGGTACCGCAGCAACGATGCTTATACCAGCTACTTAGATATGGGCAGACCCGGTCAGCTTACCCGGCAGCAGGTTGAGCAGATAAAAAGCATCAATGACGGCTCACCCCTCTACACCGAACAGATAACTATCAGGGCGGGACAGCCATTTACAAAAGAACTGGATATTCGGGAAAATGATGTCTTCTTTCTGAACATCATAAAATTGTAGGATTGTAAGATATTTAATTTTGTTAGGCATGAGAATAATCAATGTATGGTTTATAGTTGTTCTGATTCTGGCGAGCTTCAGTACCCGGGCACAGGATTTAAGTCTGGATATCAGATTAAACCAGTTGGGTTACTTACCCAACGCAGTCAAAGTGGCTGCCCTGATTAACACGGAGTCCGACAGCTTTCATGTTATGACAGGCAACCTGGATTCCATAGTCTTCGAAGGTGAGTTACTGCCACCCGTTTATTATTCTTCCTCCGGGGAATACGTAAGTCTGGCAAATTTTTCATTACTGACAGAACCAGGTGAATATGTGATCATAGTTGATGATCTGGGTAAATCGTTTCCGTTTGAGATCAGGAGCGATATCTTTACAGAATTGTCAAGAGCCAGTCTAAAAGCATATTATTTTAACCGTGCATCGACCCCTGTGTTAAGTGAATACGGGGGAGTTTATGCCCGTGAAGCAGGACATCCCGATACTGCTGTTGTTGTGCTTCCGTCGGCTGCTTCTGACAACAGGCCTGCCGGTACCCTGATCTCTACTCCCGGGGGCTGGTACGACGCAGGAGATTATAATAAATATATAGTCAGCTCCGGAATATCTGTTTTTACGCTGCTTTCAGCGTATGAAACCTATCCTGATTATTATGATACATTGAGTTTAAACATTCCGGAAAGCAGTAACACAATACCCGACATTCTCGATGAAGCTTTCTGGAATATAAACTGGATGATGACCATGCAGGATACCGATGGAGGGGTGTATAATAAAACTACGGAAGCAAATTTCAGCGGGTTTGTTATGCCTTCAGAGGTTACTTCCACACGCTATGTAACCGCAAAAAGTACGGCAGCCACGCTTGATTTTGCTGCTATTATGGCTATGACTGCAAGAATTTACAAAAGGTATGATCCTGAATTGGCAGATACTGCATTAGCCCAGGCAGTGAAAGCCTGGCAATGGGCTCAGGATAATCCTGATATTGAATTTACCAATCCTGCTTCATCTGGCGGATATCCTGCCATTAATACAGGCGGTTACGGGGATTCAAGTTTTGACGATGAATTTTTTTGGTGTGCTTCGGAATTGTATATTACAACAAAGGATTCAAATTATTATCAAGAAATTGATTTCGATATATCCTTTGCTTTGCCGGGCTGGCCAATAGTTAATACCCTTGGCCTCTTGTCACTTCTGGTAAATAAAGATTCATTATCTCCGATTGCAGATACCAATTTAATAGAAACAAAATTCCTGAATTTGGTATCGTCTGTAAAAAACAACATAACATCATCTCCCTACCGTATTCCGGGAGATTTTTATTACTGGGCAGGAAATAATGCTTTTGCCAACTGGGGAATGCTTTTCATGCAGGCGTTCAGGCATACAGGGGATGTCACCTATTTTAATGCAGCTGTGTGTACCCTCGACTATTTAGTAGGTAAAAATGGTACAACCTATAGTTTTGTCACAGGTACAGGAACAAAATCACCCATGCATATCCATCACCGCATTTCAAGTGCCGATGGCGTGGTTGAGCCTGTTCCGGGTTTACTGGTGTGCGGTGCGGATGCTGCCGACGTTTATGATTGCGGCGCATCGAGTTATCCTTCCACATTTCCGGCCTGCTCATACCTCGATTCTGAATGCAGCTATTCTACAAACGAAGTGGCTATTGGTATAAATGCTCCTTTCACTTTTCTTGCAGGTGCAATAGAATTTGAGTATCAACGAAATTTCATTGATTCAATGCCCAGATATTTTTCAATCTCTACAAATAAAATAACGCTGCCTTATATAAAAGGCAGTGACTTCCAGGTAGTAATTGAATGCAATACTGACTGGGAGCTGTCTCCTTCCGTTGACTGGATAACAATTTCTGACACCACCGGCATGGGAAGTAAATATGTTCTTATAAATAGCCTGACTGACAACCCGTATGATTCGTCCAGAACAGGTCTGATTTATGTTTATAGCCAAAGTACGCTTTACGATTCTATTAATGTCAGTCAAAATGGTATTCACCAAATAGGTCCCTATTTTGGCAGTCCTTCACAAATTCCCGGTAAAATTGAGGCTGAAAACTACGATTATGGTGAAATAAATGAAAGCTGGTATGATACCGATTCGGAGAATAACGGTGGAGCATACAGAACAGACGGTGTGGATATTAGTAATAGCTGGGATACAGATGATGGTTATATTATTGGCTGGATAAACACCGGCGAGTGGTTGTTGTATACTGTAGATGTAAATGATACAATTGCTGATTTAAGCCTCAGGGTTGCCGCATGGAACAGCGGTGGTAAAGTTAAATTCGAACTCGACGGAAACATGATCACTGAAGCTGACGTACCCGCTCTACAAGCATGGACAACCGTTAACATCCCCGAAGTTAGGCTCGATCCGGGACAAAATAAAATACTTAAATTGACTTTTACGGGAGGCTTTGATTTAAATTGGATAGACTTCGAAAGCGTGGACCTGTCGGATGTTATTCCTGCAAGTGATGATGGAATTAAGGTTTATCCAATTCCAACAAATAGATACCTGTACTTGGAGAATCATTCAGTAAACAGTGCAGGAGAGGTCCATATCCTTTCTATTGAAGGAAAGTTATTAATAAATCAAATCTGTGATGGTTCTGAAATTGAGGTAATAGATGTTTCCGGCTTGAGTACAGGTATATATATCCTGAAAGCAAATTTTGGATCGTGGCTGATAACGAGAAAATTGATTATTAAATAAAATGTAAAATGAAATTAGATTATATAAAGCATCATTTCTTATTGGCATTACTGTGTTATGTGGGAACAAACACAGTATATACACAAGATGTCACTATTACAGTTGATGCCACTCAGGACAAACGGCCTGTATCGCCAAACATCTATGGAAGAAATAACACATTTGACAAACCTGCGTCCTTCTATCAGGATGCAGGCTTGCGGTTTGTACGCATGAATGCAGGCAATAATGCCACCAAATATAACTGGCGCAGAAAAATTACAAGCCATCCCGACTGGTATAACAATGTTTACGGAAATGACTGGGACGAAATGTCTGAATACATCTCTGAAAATCACCCGGAAATGCAGGTAATGTGGGCTTTCCAACTACTTGGAAGAGTGGCTTCGAGCACAGAACATAACTTCAACGATTGGGAATTCAATAACTCTCAATGGTGGGAAGGTGTTCATCAAAACCTTGCAGGGGGTGGTGTCCCGAATACCGATGACCCGGGAGGCGATGCACTGGTTGAAGGCGATTTTGATCTATATACGATGGAATGGCCTGCTGATTCAACTGTAGAAATTCTGAATCATTGGTTTGGTGCGGATGGCCTGGGATTCAACCAAAATCAGTTTGCCTGCTGGAATATGGATAATGAACCCGATATCTGGAACGGGACCCATGATGATGTAATGGGCGATACCCTTCTTCCCTCCTTGGAATTTATGGATCGTTTTATTGAGGTAGCAAAAAAAGCACGCGCTTTGTTCCCTGAAATTAAGATCTGCGGTCCGGTTACAACCAGTGAATGGCAGTGGTATAAATGGGGTGACGAAAGTATATGGATAGATGGTAAATACTATTGCTGGCTGGAATATTTTCTGAAACGGATAGCCGACGAGGAAAAAGCAAGTGGCATAAGATTGCTCGATGTGGTAGACCTTCATAACTATCCCTGGGCTCCGACCAGCCAGGATGCACTTCAGGTTCACCGCATGTACTACGATACTGATTATAATTATCCCGGGGCCAACGGTGTTAAAACGATTAACGGCGGCTGGGACAATTCTCTGACAAAAGAATACATCTTTAAGCGTATAAACGATTGGCTGACCCAATATTTCGGCGAAGATCATGGCATAACATGTGGTATCAGCGAATGGGGGCCTTCTACTTCCGATCCGAATATCGCTTCTGTAGTCTATGGTTCGTTGCTTGGTACCTTTGCCAACAATGGCGTAGAATACCTTGCTCCCTGGAACTGGAATGTTGGAATGTGGGAAACTTTGCATCTGTTCAGCCGTTACTCAAAAAAATATAGTGTTTCAAGCATTTCTTCCCTTGAAAACACAGTCTCAGCCTACACCACGGTAAATGAAGCAAATGATTCGCTGACTATTATTTTTGTGAACCGGGATATGAATGCTGCCCGTAATATTACAGTTAATCTCAACGGATATACAGTGGCCGACGGAAGATACATGACAATGCAACTCGTCTCGCTGCCATCGACCGAAACATTCATTTCACATACCAATAATGCCCTGAGAGAATACTCTGTAGCCGTTGCATCGAATTCATTTACCATTACGGTACCGGCACTTTCAACAACTGCGGTATTATTCCCCACAGCAGGAACCGGAATTGAAGAATTCAGAAGCAGTATGGGTAAATTAAAAATCAGCCCAAATCCCGTTTCAGAAATATTAACAATAAATATAAATTCTGATATTGCACAGCTTGTGTCCGTCACCATCTTCAATCAGGACGGACGGGAGATACAGACATTCTACAGGAATTATGACGGGAGTTCAGGCATTACCCTGGATGTTTCTGCACTTGATGAAGGTTTCTACTTATTGTCGGTAAAAAACGGATACGGAACTAAAACAGGGAATTTTACCGTGTTAAGATGAACAGTATGATAAAAACTTAATCAAAGAGAATATGATGCAAATAATAAACACTGTTCAATCCTGGGAATACACTGAATTTTTTTCTCCGGCTGGAAACCGGGATATACTTTCATTTGGCTATTATGAAACAAATAAGTTTTTTCTCAAGTTTAGGGTGATTAAATGATTAGTTAAACAAGGAAAGGATGTCTGGTTTCTTCATTGACAGCCTTTCTATTTTAAAGAAAAGAAACTATGAAACAATTACTTAAAGTCATATTCGGCCTGACCGGGATATTCTTTCTTTTTTTTATTAAAGCAAATGCACAGGTGCTTTATGTCGGAGCTAATTATCATCCGCATGATTCCAACCTGGACCAGTGGAAAAAGGACATTGCCCTGATGAAAGATGCAGGGTTCAATGTTGTACGCATGGGCCACCTGGCATGGGACAGTTATGAACCATCGGAAGGAACGTTCGATTTTGGCTGGTTTGATACAGTAATGAATATGATGGCAGAGGCAAATATCAAAGTGATACTTGATATCGCTATCCGGCCTGCCCCCATCTGGTTACATTATAAATATCCATCCATTAGTATAACCGATAAGAATGGTGATGTATTATACCCGAACCATCGTTATATGGAAGACATCGGTAATCCAATGTATCAGAAATATGCTTTACGGTTCACTGATGTATTGACAAAACAATATGCAAACCATCCGGCATTACTGGCTTTTGGTATCGACAACGAATCGGGCGATGGGCCTATTTCGTATTCAGAAACGGTAAGACAACGATTTATTGAATGGTTAAAAATAAAATACAGTAATCTTGATAACCTGAACAAAGCCTGGGCAACGCAACGTTGGTCGCGCAGGATTAACCAATTTGAAGAAATCGGCCTACCAGCAGAAGGCCATAAAAATGGTGCACCCGAAAAAATACTCGATTTCAGGCGTTTTGTATCCGATGAAGTGAACCAAATCCTGTTTAAGGTATTAGATGTAGTTCATAAAAATGCCCCCAATGCCTATACCAATACAAACGCATGGTATTACAGTTGGATGAAATATTTTGATTATGCCCCGATTGCCTATTCCGGTAAAATGACACACGGAGGTTGCGGATTTTACTACGGAAGCTCGTTAACTACCAATTGGGGGGTTATGAATGCTGCATTTGGGATTTCACGTATTCATTTCGAAAGTCAAAATCCATTTTGGTGCAACGAATTTACCACCATGACAGCAACCCCGAATTCGATCAGAAAAGCTGCCTATGCCTCGCTAATGTACGGCAACCAAATGGTTTGCGGCTGGACATGGCAAAGCATGCACGCCGGCGAAGAGCAATATCTGGAAGGATTGTTAGATTGGGATGGCACCCCAAACCGTAAATATGAAGAATATAAGAAGATTGCCTCAGAATTTAAAAAAATTGAGAAATTTTTCCCTTATAAACTTAAGGCAGAAGTTGGCCTGGCTTTTTCCTTTCCAAGCCAGATTGCAAGTGCTAGCTTCCCCGAACAACACGATAACCAATTGCAAGCCTGTTGGGATATGTTCTATTGGCGCAATATGGATGTCAGGGTTGTTGATATCAGCAGAAGTCCATTGAATTATAAAATCCTGTTTGTTCCCGGTGTGGCTGTAATGGACGAAGAAACTGCCACTAAAATAAGCAATTTCGTAAAAAATGGAGGAACAGTAATCATGACAAGCAATTCGGCTATTGTTGACACTACCGGCCAGGTTTTCAAATCAACTCGCCCGGGACTTTTAAGCGATGTTTTTGGCATTCGGGTTGGCAGTTACGAAGAAACAGAAGCGCTTAATGAAATATCTCGTAAATCGTACAAAGGGAAAAAACTTGAATTTATTTATAAAGGAAAAACAATTGATACAGAATCAGCCAGGTTCGATATCATAGAACCGGGAGGCGCCAAAGTAATTGGTACCCTAACCAGTCTCGACAAAGATTATCCAATTATGACTTCCAACAAATATGGCAAAGGAAAAGCTATTTATGTCGGATTACCTGCAAAAGTTGAAATACTTGGCAATTTGTTTGACGACCTAATTGTTGAGCTTGGAATTAAAAAAGGCCCTGAAGTTCCTTCGGGTGTGATGGCTCGCCAAATTGACCAGAACCACTTCTTATACTTGAACGTAAGCGGCGAACCGAAAGAAATTAATTTGAACTGCAAGTCGAAAAGTATCCTTTTTGATAAAGAATATACTGGCAATTTCACGCTTGCACCTTATGAACCGGAGTTTATTGAGTTGAAATAAATGGATTTTAATTTTCATAACCGAAAAACAGACTAAATATATAGAAAGGAGAATCTTGTGAAAACAAAATTTTATTTATTCTTACTGGGATCTATATTAATAATTAGCTCTGACCTTTTTACCCAGAGTGATTCTGCTAATTGTTTTCTTTATGATTATGAACCAGATACAGCAGTAATACCCGAAGCAGTAAATGCAGAAAAACCTGCTGAACGGCCTTCAGTTAAAGTTACTTTACTAGGCGACACGATCGGAAAGGTCTCAAAATATGTATTTGGTAATGCAATTGCAGCCTGGGCCGGAGCACATGACAATCCAACTTTAATAGAAGGCGTTGGGCTACTTGCACCAACTCTTATACGTTTTCCCGGTGGAAGCTGGTCAAACGGGTATTTTTTTAACGGTGTGCCATCTGATGTTCCCGATTCAATTTATGATGGAACAACCTATAACACTACAACCCATACTGCAAAAAAGAACAAATTCTGGGGGCATGATGGCTCAGAAGGTTGGGTAACTTCGACCGACCAATGGTATGCTCTTCGAGAAAATACCGGTGTTGATGAAGGATTAATCACAGTTAATTACGGATATGCAAGATACGGAACAAGTGCAGATCCGGTAGCTCAGGCTGCACATCTTGCTGCTGATTGGGTGCGTTATGATAACGGACGGACCAAATTCTGGGAAATTGGTAATGAAAATGGCGGCCCCTGGGAATATGGATGGATGATTGATACAGCTCTCAACCAGGACGGACAACCACAAATTATAACCGGTGAACTATATGGAAAGCACTTTAAGGTTTTTGCAGATTCAATGAGAAAAGCCGCTGAAGAAATAGGAGACACCATATACATAGGAGGACAGATTGTTGTTAATGGCGAAACCAGTTGGAATTTCGTGGATAGGACATGGAATTTAGGTTTCTTTCAGGAAGTTGGGGATTATGCAGACTTCTATGTTATACATAACTACTTCGATAATTCGAGTGTAAACAGTATTTTGAATAGCGCGCAAACAAATCTTAAGCAGAACATGGATTTTATACAACAGGATTTCATTAACAAAGGAGCCTATCCAAAACCGGTAGCTTTAACAGAATATAATATGTGGGGTGGCAACGATGAAGCATCCGTATCATGTATAAACGGCATGCAGGCAGTCATTCTTATCTGTGAATTGGTTGAGAATAAATTCGGCTTAGGCGCAAGATGGCTTCTGATTTCTGGCGCAACAACCATGTTTTATGGTGGCTCGGATGCAAACTATTTAAATCATCCTCACGCAGAATTTTATTATCTCACCTACCTGCAAAAATTATATGGCGATCTGGCAATTTCCACAGCTTCATCCCATGCTGATATACTATGTTATGCTTCAACATATTCGTCAGGGGAAACCTCAATGTTTATAGTTAACAAGAGTACTAAAGATAAAATAGTTACTGTAAGTACAGACTCAATTGGTGTAGGTGAAAAATACTATATATATTCATTTACCGGCGGAACAGATGATGGTGATTTTTCACCGAATGTTTATATAAATGGAGAAGGACCAAGCAGCACATACCAATGGGGTCCTTACGATCAATTATTTGACATTAAGGCAAATGCGTACACAATTGATGGAGAAATAAAATTTAATTCACCCGGCAGATCGGTCCAGATGATCCTGATAGATAAAGGTGACAATCATATCCATGTTGATGATTCTATTTTAGTTGGGATCAGCCCTGTAACGATAAGTTCCTTTAAATTATATCAGAATTATCCCAACCCGGTCAACACATCAACTGTCATAAAATATCAATTGCCGCACAGTTCATTTGTACACATCGGCGTATTCGATTTTCAGGGAAGAGAAATCAAAACGCTGGCCAACGGATATCAGAATGAAGGAAATCATGCAGTGCAACTCGATGCATCAAATCTGCAAAACGGAGTTTATTTCTACAGCCTTGAAGCAGGGCAATACCATGATGTTAAGAAACTTATAATACTTAAATGATGCAGTAGTTGGCTTATTCTAAACTTTTAATCAAGATAAAATATTTATTAGGCATTTATTTTAAGACTGGATAATGAGCCAAAGAATCAAAATAGCGTCCATATTCTGGGTTATCATTTCTGTATGGTTATTACTGTTACCGATCAATGGAATAACACAAGATGCATTGCATACAACTCAATTAAAAAGAAGCAAAGAGAATTTTGATTTTAACTGGCAATTCCACAAAGGCGACATTGCCATGAAGAAAGTTGTTAAAGCTGGTGGCCAGGGCGGGATAACTGATATTCATGCTGAAGTTGTTACCAAAGACACCGTTATTGACTACACTAGCTTGAATAGCTTCAAAGTTTTCTATCCCGCCGACTGGAAAGAAGTAAACCTACCGCACGACTGGGCTGTCGAAGACACTTTTGTACACGATAATAACCTGGGTAGTCAACCAGCCGCAAACGGATATTTACCAACAGGAATAGGATTTTACCGGAAAGAATTTGAAATACCCGAAACCGACAAAGGCCGAAAAATTTCCATTGAATTTGATGGCATTTTCCGCAATAGCACGGTTTGGGTAAATGGCCATTATTTGGGCAACCACAAAAGTGGATATACCCCTTCGAATTACGATTTGACCAATGTTTTGCGTTACGGTAACGAAGGTAAAAATGTGATACTGGTAAAAGTCGATGCCAGTGAATATGAAGGCTGGTGGTACGAAGGTGCAGGAATTTACAGGCACGTGTGGCTTGTTAAAACCGACAGGCTCCATGTTGCACGCTTTGGAACATATGTTACCACCCCTGCCGTATCTGAAAAGTACGCTGAGGTAAGCATAAAAACCACATTGAAGAACGAATACAAGGATGCTAAGACTGTAATGCTTGTTTCTAAAATTGCAGATAATAAAGGTTCTGTAATCGACATTAAGTCATCTGCCCAGGTAATTGAACCATATAGTACTGTTGAGATGGCACAAACTGGTACAGTCCAAAAACCATTGCTTTGGTCGCCCGAAACGCCAAACCTTTATAAGGTGCTGACCGAAGTATTTGATAACGGAAATTTAGTTGATACTTATGAAACAACTTTTGGTATTCGGACAATAGAGTTTAACCGCGATGGTTTCTTTCTCAACGGTAAGCTTTATCCGGTAAAAGGCACCTGTAACCACCAGGATTTTGCCGGTATCGGTGTAGCGCTTCCCGATAAAATAAACTGGTACAAACTAAAATTGCTTAAAGAAATGGGAAGCAATGGGTATCGTTGTTCCCATCACCCACCCACTCCGGAATTACTCGATATGTGCGACAGTATGGGTTTGCTCGTAGTCGACGAAAACCGCTTTTTGTCGAGTAGTGAAGAAGGCTTGAATGATTTAACCACCATGCTGTACCGCGACAGGAACCATCCTTCCATTTTTATGTGGTGTATGGAAAATGAAGAATGGATTCAGGGAACTGTTATGGGAACAAGAATACTCGAAACACTGGTTGCAACTACCCGTAAGATTGACCCAACGCGTCCTGTCACCGCAGCAATGAACCACGCCCGCAACGAGGGAGGGTATGCCGATGTGCTCGATGTTGTTGGGTATAATTACGGCGACAAGCAACTGGCGTACGCAAAAGACCATGAGAACTACCCTAACCGTGTTATTTTTTGCACCGAAGGGACAAGCTTTGTGTCAACCCGCGGTGAGTATGAAACCAATTGGAGTAAAGGCTATACATCTAACTCCATTATAGTGAAACCCGATTGGGGGCCATATCCGGGAGAAGATTGGGCCGACATTGTAAAGTATCCCTATTTGGGTGGCATGTTTGTATGGACCGGCTTCGACTACCGGGGCGAGCCAACTCCATTTTGGTGGCCCTGTGTTTCCTCGCATTTCGGGTTTATGGATATCTGCGGGTTCCCAAAAGATGGCTATTACGCATACAAAGCAGCATGGACTAACGAACCTATGGTTCATATTTTTCCACACTGGAATTGGCCGGGTAAAGATGGGGATAGCATTAAAGTACACTGTTATACCAATTGCGAGGAAGTAGAATTGTTCTTAAACGGTAAAAGCCAGGGAAAGAAAAAAGCCGAGCCATATAAGAAAATTATCTGGCCGGTTATTTATAAACCCGGTAAATTGGAAGCCAAAGGTTACAAAGCAGGGAAACTGATTGCCAGAGATGTAGTTGAAACAACCTCTGCACCTGCACAGGTTGCATTGAATAGCGATGTAAATACATTAAAATCAGATGGTTGCGATGTAGCTGTTATAAGTGTTGCAATAAAAGACGACAAAGGTCGGGTAGTTCCAACAGCCAATAACCTGGTACAATTCACTATTGACGGCCCCGGTAAAATAATCGGAACAGGCAATGGCAACCCAACCAGTTACGAACCCGATAAAGCCAGCCAGCGTATGGCCTTTAATGGGTATTGCATGGTGTTGGTGCAATCTGAGAAAACATCTGGAGAAATTCGGATAAAAGCCTTGTCAGATAAATTAAAAGGTACTGAAATAGTAATTCATGCGGAATAAAATGTTGTGCTATTGAACGTTGTACAATACTGAAAAACTGAAAAGGAATTAAATGAAATTATACTTCAAAAATATTTTATTGGTTTTATTTTTGGTTAGCTCAAGGCTTTTTGCCCAGCAGGTAACGGAAATCAATCCTGAATTGCTTTGCAAACCCTGGACTGCAAAATGGATTTCATATCCTGATAATTCAAATACTGAATATGGAGTTTATTTATTTAGAAAAGAAATTTCAATTAATACAAAACCTTACAAATTTATTATTCATGTCTCTGCAGACAATCGCTATAAGCTATATATAAATGGTGTTTATGTATGTAACGGCCCTGCCAGAAGCCATTTGTTCAAATGGAATTTCGAAAGCATTGATATTTCTTCTTACCTGCATCAAGGTATAAATATTATCTCATCAGTTGTCTGGAACTTTGCCGAACATCGTCCTTTGGCCCAGATTTCAGGGCAAACCGGATTTATCGTTCAGGGAAACTCAAAGGGCGAAAGCATTGCAAACACAGATACCTCCTGGGTAGTTGTCAAAGATACCGCCTATAAGCCCCTTCCGGTAAATATTAACCAGTATTATGTTGCAGGGGCAGGTGAGGAATTTAATTGCAAAAAACATACCTGGCATTGGATGGAAAAGGATTTTAATACTTCGGGCTGGAAACATGCCCGCGAAGTGGAAACTGCCAAGCCGGTGGGTTGCATGGGAGAATGGGGAGGCCCTTCGTTGCATCTTCTTTCTCAAAGAAAAATACCTCTTATGGAAGAAAAAAAACAGCAATTTTTTGGGGTACGCCGTTCTGATATTGCCAACATTCCCGAAGGGTTCCTGAAAGGCGAAACTCCAATTACAATTTCTGCAAATTCGAAAGTAAAAATTTTGATTGACCAAAACGAATTAACAACTGCATATCCTGTACTGAATTTTTCGAAAGGCAGGAGAAGTACCATAAAACTTACTTATGCAGAAAGCTTGTTCGATAGTAACGGAAACAAAGGTAACCGGAACGAAATTGAAAACAAACAGATAACAGGCAACTCCGATATTATTATTTGTGACGATGGTAACAACCATATATTTCAGACTTTGTGGTGGCGTACTTTCCGATATGTTGAATTGGAAATAGAAACCAAGGATGAACCACTTGTATTAAATGATTTTTTTAATATCTATTCAGCATATCCTTTCGAAGAAAATGCCTCGTTTATTTGTGACAACCCTCAACTAAAGGATATTTGGAATGTTGGCTGGCGGACACAACGCTTATGCGCGAATGAAACTTTTTTTGATTGTCCTTATTACGAGCAACTTCAATACATTGGTGATGCGAAAATCCAGGCATTGGTTTCAACCTATTTTTCTGGCGATTCCCGATTGACCAAAAATGCAATTTCTGCTTTACGTGAATCGCAATTGCCAGCAGGCATAATGCAAAGTAGGTTTCCAAGCAGCCAGCCCCAAATTATCCCTACCTTTTCTTTGGTCTGGGTTACAATGGTTTATGACTATTGGATGCTTAACGATGATTCAGTTTTTGTTAAATCAATGATTCCGGGAATGCAGGAAACACTCAATTGGTTTAGAAACCGCCTTGATTCCAATGGAATGTTAGGCCCTGTTGAATGGTGGAATTTTGTTGATTGGGTTTATTCAAAAGGATGGGATAATGGCAATCCGCCTGCCGCCCATACCGGCAATTCAGCTATACTCAGTTTGCAATTTGTTTACACTTTAGAAAAAGCATCAGATGTCTTCGAAGCATACAAAATGAATGACATTGCTTTTGAATATAGAAATTTAGCAAGGACGATTAAAAAAGCAGTTTTCGAAAAATGTTATGATTCAAAAAAAGGATTGATAGCCGATTCCCCCGAAAAGAATACGTTTAGTCAACATGCAAATGTTTTGGCCATTTTAACCAATACCTTTCCTGAAACAGCTGATAAAGCAGTATTAATTAATACTCTCCTCAACGACAAAGATTTGGCTCAATGCACCTTGTATTTCAAATTTTATTTATTCGAAGCGTTTGAGAAAGCCGGACAGGCCGACCAATTTATAGCCGCATTAACCCCTTGGAAAGAAATGACAGATAACGGATTATCGACTTTTGCCGAAACCCCCGACCCTGCACGTTCCGATTGTCATGCTTGGAGTGCTTCACCGGTTTATTATTTCTTATCATTGATAAGTGGTATTAAACCAGCTTCACCGGGGTTTAAATCTGTAAGGATAGAACCTAATCTTGGAAATTTGAAAAATATTGATGCAACAATGCCACATAAGCTTGGGCTTATTCATGTTAAATTACAAAAAGATATGGAAAATCATATTAGTGGTGAAATTACTTTGCCAATCCAATTACATGGGATTTTCATCTGGAATGGAGTGCAAATACAACTTAGTGAGGGCAAAAATGACATTGACATTATGAAATAATACCCAAAACACTATTACAGAGGTGAAGGATATGAAAAATAATTTAGTAAAGCAATAAAAATGAGAAAGAAGACTGATAGATCAGGGACTTTAAATGGTATAATTTCAACAGTACTTTTTCTTCTGTGTTTTCAGGTATATGAGGCAAGCGTTTTTGCGGCTACTCCGTCCCAGATTGAACTTGTGGAAAATTGGAAACTCAGCTCTTCAAAAGATTTGCAGGTAGAAGGTTCTGCCATTTCCGTTGCTTCCTATAAAGATGACCAATGGTATCCAATTCACCGGATGCCAGCAACAGTCCTACAAATACTCCAGGAAGATGGTGTTTATCCCGACCTGTATTTTGGCAAAAACCTGCGGGAGAAAGTTCCACAGGATTTATACAAGCAGGATTGGTGGTACCGAACGACTTTCAAAGCGCCAGAAAGTGAATTTTACATGCTCGAATTTCCGGGGATCAATTACAGGGCCGAAATCTGGCTTAATGGCAATAAAATTGCCAATAACAAACAAGTGGTCGGTATGTATGTAGCACACGAATTTAATGTTACTCAATGGATAAAAAAAGGTTCGGAGAATGTGCTTGCCATCAGGGTTACTCCCGAGCAGAAGATACAGAATGTGAACGGTGTTGAACTGGCAGATAGCTGGTTTGACTGGATTAACTGGAAATATTTGGGATACAATTCCCAACCGGATGACCCGGGGTATGGGTCTGTCACTTCTTTCGTCCCTGACCGCAATGCCGGTATCTGGAAACCGGTTTATTTAAGGATGACAGGCAGCGTTTCAATCGACCATGCGCTTGTTAATTCGGAGTTATCGCTTACCGGCTCTGTTGCCCGTCTGACAGTCTTTACCAACCTGCACAATCTCTCGGCACAGCCGGTGAACGGGATATTGAAAGGAACGATTTCCCGTAAAGGGAAAACATCCATATATATTAAGCAATCGGTTAAACTCTCGCCGGGAGAAACTTTTAAAGTTGAGTTCACTCCGGAAAATTTTCCGGTCCTGACCGTAAAAAATCCTGACCTGTGGTGGCCGTATACAATGGGTATTCCTGCACTTTATGACTTACATCTGGAGTTTGAGCAGGACAATGTTCCTTCCGATATTGCCAACATTCGTTTCGGGATACGAAGTATCACCCAGCATCGAGATAATAACGAAAAGTTTCCGCAGATAGAGGGCGGTAATTTCTACCTGAAGGTGAACGGTCGCGATTTTTTGGTCCGTGGCGGCAACTACACGCCTGACCTTCTTTATCGGTACGATCCTGAACGGGAAGCTGATATCTTGCGCTATGTTAAAGACCTCGGTATTAACTTTCTGCGTTGGGAATCAAAAATATCCAGCGAGCACATTATCGAAATGGCCGATGAACAGGGCATTCCGCTCATGTTCGGTTGGATGTGCTGCAACCAGTGGGAGAAATGGGATCAATGGGACAATGAATGTCATCGTGTAGCATCACAGAGTCTCCTCTCACAAATACAGATGCTCCGGCACCATGCATCAGTATTTATGTGGTCAAATGCCAGTGATGGGATACCGCCTGAGCAAATTACCGAAAAATACAATGAAATCCTATCCGAACTCCACTGGCAAAACGCAGTTGTGAATACTGTTTCAGCTTTTGCCAAAGACTCAGTAGGAAATCGTTTATGGGATGGCATCCGCATGGAAGGCCCCTATTGCTGGCGCCCACCATGTTACTGGTTCAGCGGAAAATATCCTGCAACCTGCGGCTCAACTGTTGAGCAGGGTGACAACGAGCAAATCCCTACGTTGGAGAGCCTCAGGAAATTCATCCCGGAAGATAAACTTTGGCCAATCAACGATACATGGTATATGCACGCAGGGGCATGGCCAAATAATTGTTCACTCGGCGATATTCAACTCGCATTGGAAAAACGCTACGGGACTTCAACAAACGTTGAAGACTTTGTGCGCAAAGCCCAGCTTGCCCATTACGAAAACGCACGTGCCCAATTCGAGAGTTTTGCGGCATGTGGCTGGGATTCGCACAAAATGACCGTTTATTGGATGCTGAACAGCCACTGGCCTTCATTCTACGGCAACCTCATCGATTATTACTTGAGCCCGGGTGGTGTTTATTATGGGGCAAAGAAAGGTCTAAGGCCACTCTCGGTGGTTTTCGATTCTTACGCTACAGGCGACAACAACCAGGCCAAAATTATTGTTTTCAACCAAACACCCAACGACGTTCATAGCTTAAGCGTTCGGGTCAGGGTATATGACCTTGATGGTAAATTGCGTGACGACCGCTCAGTAAACGACATTTCGGTATCTTTCAACGGTATAAACCAGGTAATGTTGCTACCGAAATATCCCGAGAGTTCACCAGTGTTTTTTGTACGCTGCCAGTTATTTGATAAGAGAGGCAAACTCTTGGTAGACAACATATATTGGAAATCGCAAAAAGATGATGATGTGGGTCCTCTGAAAAATGATTATTACACGTCATTGCAACAGGAGAAATGGTCTGATATGACCTCATTAAATACTATGCCTGCCGTGAAATTAGAAATTGAAGCATTGCAAAAAAAGGTTGGAGCAGAAACTCAAGTCGCCATTAGTTTACACAACCCTTCAGCACACATTGCATTTTTTGAAAGGGCTACGGTTTCTGCAACCAAAGATGGAAATGAAATCCTTCCAATTGAATACAGTGATAATTATGTTACTGTTTTTCCAGGCGAAACGGTCGAAATTCAGGGAACTATATGGAAAGATATCCCTGCCAAGTGGGTCAGGGTTGAAGGTTATAATACGCAAGCTATTTCTGTGCCAATAAAATAAAAAACTAATATAAAATTATACCAACATGAGCCTAAGAAAAATGAAATTTCAAGAAAAATCATTTAAAAAAAATCAACCTTGGCTTTTTGTTGTATTTATTACAATGACCACCACTATTTTCTTAGGGTTTACATGCTATGCACAAAACCCTATAATTCAAACCAAATATACCGCCGACCCGGCGCCAATGGTATATAACGATACGGTTTTCCTTTATACCAGTCACGATGAGGACAATGCCTTTGGCTTTGAAATGTATAACTGGATGCTTTACACTACAACCGATATGGTCAATTGGACTGATCACGGGATAATTGCCGGAGTCAAAGAGCCATACAGGACATTCGCATGGGCCGATGGGCACAGTGCCTGGGCGCCACAGTGTGTTGCCCGGAACGATAAGTTCTATTTATATTGTCCTACAATTTACCAGGGAAAAATGGCCATTGGAGTAGCAGTATCCAACAGTCCTTATGGACCTTTTGTTGATGCGCTCGGGAAGCCATTAATTTATAGGTCAAACCCAGGCGATTATGATCCGACTGTGTTGATTGACAATGACGGGCAAGCATACATGTATTGGGGAGGAAATGGGCCTTGTTATTATGCGAAGTTGAATGAAGATATGATTTCCCTTGCTGGCGAAATTCAGGTTGCATCCATCGATTTTACAGAAACTCCATCCGAAGCATCGTATACTGAAGGCCCTTGGTTGTGGAAAAAAAATAACTATTATTATCTGGCATGGGCATCGCGCTGCTGCCCCGAAGGGATTGGTTATGCCATGAGCAATAGCCCGACCGGGCCATGGAAATGTAAAGGAACTATTATGGACCCAGACGAAAGGTCATCGGGTAACCATCCGGGAATTATTGATTACAAAGGCAACTCGTATATATTCGGGTTTAATTATGCCATTCTGAAACAAACCATGTCGAAACATTATGAAAGACGTTCGATATGTGTTGCTAAAATGACATATAATATAGATAGGTCTATAAAAAAACTACCCTGGTGGACAGAAACAGAGGTTCTACAAATTGGCACCTTAAACCCATACATACAAAACGAAGCCGAAACCATGGCTTATAGCGAAGGGCTTAAAACCGAATTCGCCACTGAATGGGAACGAAACATTGCCTGGAACAAAGGTAGAAAAATTGCCGACAGGTTATTTGTAACCAATATTCATAACGGTGATTACATAAAGGTTAAAGGAGTCGATTTTTCAAAGGGTGCTTCATCGATTGAGGTAAGTGTTGCTTCTTTATACGGAGGAAAGATAGAAATTCATTCAGACAAAATCGATGGTCCATTATTAGGAATAGTAAACGTAAATACATCAGGAGAAGGCGATGTTTGGAAAATAGTCAGCACCCCAATAGATAATATTAAAGGAGTTCATGATTTATTCTTTGTATTCAGAGGGGAGAGAGATTTATTCAACTTCGATTGGTGGAAGTTGAATGGAAAATAAAAGAATCATACTGCACATATGAAAACAAGGTTTTTAAGAATTTTGCTTTTATTATATGTCTTTTTTGTACCGGATATTTGGGCACAAAAGTCTGATGGCAACACCATTTTTCTTCGCGAAAACTGGGCTATCCGGTCTTCTGCAAACCTTAAGGATAAAGGCAATATTATATCCCAACCCGGATACGTTACAAAAGACTGGTATCCAACATCGGTACCTTCTACAGTTTTGGCAGCACTTGTGGCAAACAAGGTGTACCCCGACCCGTATTACGGAAACAACTACTTTGAATTGCCAGGCATACGCAGATGGGACATCCCGGAGGGCAACCCCTTTGAGTCGTCGTGGTGGTACCGCACCGAATTCGAACTTCCTTCCGATTATTCCGGTAAGCATATCTGGTTGAAGTTCCATAGCGTGAACTATCGTGCCAACCTGTGGATTAACGGCCAGAAGGTGGCCGATTCTACCCAAATGGAAGGCGCATACAGGTTGTATGCATTTGATATTGCCCGATATACAAAAGTTGGACAAGAAAACTGTCTTGCCCTGGAAATTTATCCGCCAAAGTTATTCGACCTCACAATTTCATGGGTCGATTGGAACCCCACCCCTCCCGACAGGGGCATGGGCATTTGGTACGATGTAACTTTATCTGCAACCGGCCCTGTAGCTATTGACCACCCGTTCGTGAAAACCAAATTAAACCTGCCATCGACCGATAAGGCCAGGCTTAGCGTGATTGCAGAAGTAAAGAACACTGAAAGCACTCCTGTTAAAGGTTTATTGAAAGGTACAATAGAAAACATAACCTTTTCAAAAGAAGTAAGCCTCAATGCAAACGAGACAAAGGAAGTAATGTTTTCACCCGAAGAGTTTCCTCAACTCGTAGTGAAAAATCCCCGTCTTTGGTGGCCTCATACTGTTGGCCCGCAAAACCTTTACGATTTGAACCTCAGTTTCGAGATAAACGGGAAAATATCCGACTCTCGCAAAATACGTTTTGGAGTCCGCGAGATAAGTGCCTGGATGAACGAGTTTGATACCTTGCGAACCAAAGTATTCCAGGTGAACGGCAAGAATATAGTGATCCGTGGAGGAGGATACGTGGAAGACATGATGTTACGCCCTTCCAATGAACGCGTGGATGCCGATTTAAATTACTTGAAATTTATAGGCTTGAATGCTTTGAGAATGGAGGCCCCCCGCGGTTCCGATTATCTTTTCGAACGTTGCGACGAGGAGGGTATCCTTATTATGGTTGGTTGGTGTTGTGGCCTTGCCTTCGAAAGCTGGGACCATTGGACACCGCGTACTGCCGATATAGCCGAGTATAGCTGGCGTGATCAGGTTAATCACCTTCGTTCCCATCCTTCTGTTTTTACATGGTTGTACGGGAGCGATAATTTCCCACCGGAAGATATTGAACGCAGGTACATTAATATACTCAACCAATACGATGGCACGAGGCCTTACTCTTCCTCTGCTACACAGTCACCCAGTAAAATTGAGGGCTATACGGGGCTGACAATGGGGCCCTGGCCCCAGGTTTATGGCTACCTCCCTCCAAATTTCTGGTACACCAGGCTCGAGTTTAATACCGAGTGCGGCCCAAATGGTGAACAGCTCCCTCCAATTGAAACCATAAAAAAGGTGATGCCCGAAAAAGACCTGTGGCCAATCAGTCCTACTTGGGATTTGCGACTGCGCAAACACTTTTACCCTTTTTCACGCAAGGCAATGGAGTCAAGGTATGGAAAACCTGCCTCCCTCGAAGAATATTGTACCAAATCGCAAATTCTTCAATTGGAAGCAGTTAAAGCAATGTTCGAAGCCTTTGCAGCGAACAAATATAAGTCGAGTGGCGTGATATATTGGATGTACAATGCTGCGTGGCCCAAGTTCTACTGGCAACTATACGATTATTTTTTCATGCCAAATGGCGCTTTTTACGGAGCTAAGAAAGCTTGCGAGCCTTTGCACATCCAATATAACTACAAAGAAAATGCCGTTCAATTAGTGAACTGTTTTTACGAAGATTTTAAGGAACTAAAAGTTACTGCCAAGGTTTTCGACTTTAACGCGAAGGAAATATACGCTAAAGAAATTTCAACAGGTTTGAAGGCCGATGAAAGTAAAATACTTTTTAAGCTCGACCTACCGAAGGAGCTTCCTGATATTTATTTCTTAAAGCTCGTCTTGAAAGATGGCGCAGGAAAGGAAATATCCTCGAATTTCTATTGGTTGTCAGCTAATGGCGATGATAATGCCGATTTTACAGGCCTTGCCAAGCTGCCACCAGTTGATTTGACGGCTAAAGTAAGCGCTTTTACAAAAGAGAATGGCAAATTAAGGATTGCATTTGAATTTACAAACCCTTCAACCTCGTTGGCTTTCGGGTTGAACCCCAAGTTGTTGTCATTTTCAACACGGGAGCCAATATTGCCAATCTTCTGGCAGGATAACTATTTTGCACTTTTACCGGGCGAAAAGCGCACCGTTGAAATGCAGGTTGATGCTTCATTGATTACAGAAAGGAAGTTGTTGTTCAAACTCGATGGCTGGAACCTGAAAGCTTTGCAGGAATTGGAATTGGCAGTGCCTTAAATGAACCAGATACCAAATGCTTTTTTTAAGTGGCAAAAGATTAACTTATATCAAATGATATTTATTAAATGGATAAAATACTAATAATTGCAGCTGTGACCGGGTTCAAAAACAAATGTTTTTACACCAAACAAATAGCATTGGTGTTAATAATTTTAGTAAGTTGTTTTTCAATATACGCCCAAAACATTGCAAACATTGAGCGAAAGCAATTGTTCGATTACAACTGGAAGTTCTTTTTAGGCGATACTGCTACTGCCAAACTGAATGAATTTAACGATTCCAATTGGCGCACCCTCGATCTGCCGCACGACTGGAGTGTTGAAGGGCAAATTCATCCTAAAAACCCGACAGGGGCTGCCGGAGGTTACTTCCCTGCAGGTATTGGCTGGTACCGAGAAACATTTAACATTCCCAAAGAATGGAAAGAAAAACTTGTTTCAATTTATTTCGAAGGGGTTTACATGAACTCCGAAGTTTTCATTAATGGGAATTCTTTGGGCGTTCATCCTTATGGGTATTCCTCATTTAGTTATGATTTAACTCCTTACTTGAATTTTGACAAGGAAAATGTCCTAGCAGTAAGGGTAGACAATTCTCGGCAGGTAAATTGCCGTTGGTACAGTGGTTCCGGTATTTATCGCCATGTTTGGATGATAGTTACAAACCCTGTACATGTGAAACTATGGAGTGTTGCCATTACAACTCCAGAAGTCTATTCAAAAAAAGCAACTGTGCAGATAAAAACAATGGTAAAAAACGAAACCGAATTTCCTCAAAAAGTTATTGTGAAAACCATTTTGTGGGATAATAATTCCAAAAACGCTGGCAATGGTCAAATTAAGGTAGAACTTTTGGCAAACAGCGAAAAAGAAATTACCCAAACTATTAGAGTTTCAAACCCTTTGCTTTGGTCGCCCGAAACACCCAATTTATATCAGGCCCAGGTTCTAATTGAAAAAGACAATCAGGTTGTTGACGACACTAAAACCAAGTTTGGCATTCGTACAATAAAATTCTCCGCCGAAAACGGTTTCCAGTTCAACGGCAAAACAGTGAAAATTAACGGGGGTTGCGTGCATCACGACAATGGTTGCTTAGGCTCTTCGGCATTCGACCGCGCCGAGGAACGCAAAATTGAACTGCTTAAAGCGGCAGGG
>Ga0299912_10000552_pt1 | contig 31689 bp, 23 predicted proteins | sample RVTome_2_FD_207667 | JGI IMG/M metagenome (GOLD analysis project Ga0299912, IMG submission 207667) | Soil microbial communities from uranium-contaminated site in the Upper Colorado River Basin, Wyoming, United States - RVT95D214 (version 2) ... | reverse complement strand
GAACTTCCAGGCCGCGGCGCAGAGCGCGAGTCAGGCCTCCGACCTCGGCGTGGCGGCCACGCAGACGACGACCGATGTCGAGGCGACCGTCGTTCAGAACGAGGCGCAGGAAGCCGGTCCCGCCGCGCCCAGCGACGTGCAGAGCACCGCGCTCCAGAACGGCGCGAACAGCGTGGCGCCGACGACCACGGCACAGGAGCTGGCGCAGACGCAGCAGGTGGCACCCTCGCAGCCCGCCGGGAACCGCGATAACACGGCGGAAACGACGGGCGAGGGGACGCGCACGACGGGCACCGTGGTCATCATCATCCGGAGGCCATGATGCGCCGCCACGTCGTTCGTCCGCTGATGGCGCTCGCCGTGCTCGCCGCGGCGCTGGCGCCCGCCGCGGCCGCCCAGGGGCGGCGCGTGCTCGTGTCCGGCTTCGAGTTCCGCACGCTCTCCTTCGACCCCGGCCTCGGCGCCAAGAGCGTGAGCGAGATGGTGGTGCCGATCGGCATCCTGTGGCCGATCTCCCGCCGCCTCACGATTGACGTGGGGACCCGCTTCGCGCAGGTCAAGCGCGAGGACGAGGACGGCACCAGCGGGACGTTGAGCGGGCTCACCGACCTGCAGGCGCGCGCGGTGGTGCAGCTGGTGCCCGACCGGGTGCTGTTCACCGTGGCCGCCAACCTGCCGACGGGAAAGACCGAGCTGAAAGGCGAGGAGCTCGCGGTCGCGGGCGTCATCGCCTCCGACTTCCTGCCGTTCCCGGTATCGAGCTTCGGCAACGGCACGAACGTCACCACGGGCGTCGCCCTGGCATTGCCGGTCGCCGGCTGGGCGATCGGCCTGGCGGGCAGCTACCGCGTCAGCGGCAGCTATACGCCTCTGGCCGACACGAACCTCTCCTACCAGGCGGGGCCTGAAATGCGCTTCCGGGTCGGGCTCGACCGCGTCCTCGGCCAGGGGCGCGTGTCGCTCGGCTTCACCTACTCGAGCTTCGCGACCGACGAGTTCGCCGGCCTCGAGGCGTTCAGCCCCGGGAACCGCTACATCGGGCAGGCCAGCTGGAGCTTCCCGATCGGCAACGCCGGCCTGTCGCTGTACGCGTGGGACCTCTATCGGAGCGCCGGCGAGATCCCGATCAACGGCGTGATGACCGAGAAGCAGAACGTCATGGTGCTGGGGAGCGCGGTGTCGTTCCAGATGGGGCGCAGCCAGCTGCGGCCGTCGGTGGAATACCGGCGCCACACGCTGGGCATGGACAAGCTCGAGGCCGCCGGCACCCTGCTCTCGCTCGGGGCGCGGTTGCAGATGCCGCTGGGCGAGCGGCTCACGCTGCTGCCCGCGCTGCGGTTCGACACGGGCAACATCGCGAACAATGGGACGGACGTGAGCTTCAAGGGCTTCAGCGCGGCGGTGGGTCTCCGGGCGACCATGTGACCGGCGTGCGGGCGGTGATGGGGGCGGCTGTGGCCGCCTGCGTACTCGCGCTGGGCTGTCTCGGCGACTCCACGGGGCCGAGGGAGTTGCGCCGCGGGAGCGTCGCGTTCGCGCCGCAGTTCAGCGTGAACGCCCTCCGCCTCGTCGACTTCACCCGGGTGCGGGTCCGGCTGGTGCGGCCGGGGACCACCCCGGAGCAGGTCGCGCTCGACACCACGATTGACTTCCCGTCCACCGCTGACAGCGTCCGGCTCGCGCTCACGGTGCCGCTGCAATCCGGCGCCAGCTCCGAGCCGTTCGACCTGACGCTGGCGATGATCAACGCCGCGGGCGACACCGTGTTCCGCGGCGGGCCGATCCGGGTGACCGCCGTGGCAGGCCCGGTCGGTGGCCAGGCACCGGGCGTGCCGATGGTGTACGTCGGCGTGGGCTCGAACGCCGCAGGGGTCCGGTTCAGGGCCCCGGTTCCCGCCACGGCGTTCTTCGGTGACACGGCGGTCTTCGCCGCCGAGGCGCTCGACTCCTCGGGACAGGTGCTCGCGGGGACGCCGATCCTCTACAAGGTGGATCCGCAGGACACGAGCCGTGCCCGCGTGCCCGACCCGGCGGTCGGCCGGGTGGTGGCGCAGGCGGCCCGCGGCCCGGCCCGCGTCATCGCCGAGCTGCTTACCCACCAGACGGACACGACGACGCTCAAGGTCCAGCCGCTGCCGGTCGTGATCGCGATCACGAGTGGCAACGCCCAGACGGGCACGGTGGGCACGGCGCTCTCCCAGCCGCTCGCTGTGCGGGTGAACGCGGCCGACAGCCTCGGCGTCGAGGGCGTAGTCGTGGCGTTCACGGTGACCGCGGGCGGCGGCACCCTCACGGCCAACACGGACACGACGGACGCCAACGGGGATGCGTCCGTGTGGTGGACGCTCGGCGCGGTGGCGGGCGCGCAGACGGTGACGGCGACGGCGGGGGCGCTGTCCACGGCGCCCATCAGCGCGACGGCCACGCCGGCCGTGGCCGTGCGGCTCGCCTTCCTCGTCCAGCCGACGCTCACAGGGGCCGGCTTGCCGATCACTCCGGCGATCCAGGTGGCGATTCAGGACGCGAGCGGCAACACCGTGACGACGGCCACCAACGGCGTGACGCTGGCGATCGCGAGCAATCCGGGCGCGGACACGCTCTCAGGCACGAGGACGGTCGCCGCGGTGGCCGGCGTCGCGACCTTCAGCAGCATCTCGCTCAGCCACGCGAGCGCAGGATACACCCTCGTGGCGAGCGCGACCGGACTCACGAGCGCCACGTCGGCGGCGTTCAGCATCGCCGCCGGCGCGGCGACCACACTGGCGCTCGTCTCGGGCGACAGCCAGAACGCAGCTCCTGGCACGCTGCTGTCGTTGCCGATCGTCGTGAGGGTGACGGACGCCTTCGGCAACGGCGTGAGCGGGCACGCCGTCACGTTCGCGATTGCGACGGGCGGCGGCACGGTCGGCACGCCGTCGGCGACCACGGACGCGGCGGGGTTGGCCAGCAGCACTTGGACCCTCGGCTCGGCGCCGGGCGCGCAGACCGTCACGGTGACGGCGACCGGGCTCTCCGGCTCGCCGCTGACCGTATCGGCCACCGCCGGCGCCGGCGGCACCACGACCGTCTCGCCGCAGCTCGATACGCTCACGGCGCTCAACGCGACGCGCACGCTCACCGCGCAGGCCCGGGATGCCCTGGGCAACCCGATCACCGGCACGTTCACGTGGGTGAGCCGCACCCCGGCCGTCGCGACGGTGAACGCCTCTGGGCTCGTGACGGCGGTCGCGAACGGGTCCACGTACGTCGTGGCGACCGAGGCCGGCGGCACCAAGGACTCGGCCCTCATCGTCGTGCAGCAGCGCATCGCGACGATCACCGTGACGCCGGGGACGCGCAGCATCTACCTGACCGGCACCTTCACCTTCACGGCGACCGCGGTGGATGGCGGCGGCACGCCGCTGCCGAGCCAGCCGACGTTCACCTGGTCCACGACGGCGCCGGCGGTCGCGACGGTGGACACGGCGGGCCGCGTGACGGCGGTCGGCCTGGGCTCCGCGCAGATCCGCGCGACCTCCGGCGCGGTCACCGGCGTGGCGAACGTGAGCGTGATCACGCCGATCACGCGCATCGCGGTCGTCGTGGACACCGTGGGCGCGTTCACGACCGACACCTTCACCCTCACGTCGCTCGGCCTGACGCGCCGCTACCGCGCCATCGCGCACGACACGCTCGATGCGGTGATGACCGGCGTGACGTTCACCTGGGTCTCGACCAACGGCTCGGTCGCCGTGATGATCACGACCACGGGCGACACGGCGTCGGTGACCTCGGCGGCCAACGGCGTCACCCAGATCCAGGCGACCGCGCAGGGCTTCACGTCATCGCCCGGCGCGTTCCTGACGGTGGCGCAGGTGCTGGCGTCCATCGAGCTGACGCCGCCCGCCGCGACCATCGCCGTCACCGGCACAGTCGGCCTCGTGGCGCGCGGCAAGGACGCCAACAACCGGTACATCTCGGGCGGGACGTTCACCTACACGTCCAGCAACCCCGCGGTGGCCACCGTTGGCGCCTCCACGGGGCTGGTGACCGGCGTGGCGCTCGGCATGGACACGATCACCGCCGCGAGCGGCCCGATCACGTCGAACGTTTCCGAAATCACGGTCAGCAGCACCGTGCCGGCCATCATTTCCTTCGGCCGCGACACGGTGTCGGTCGGCCGCGGCTCCAGCGCGTCCATCCCGATCCTGCTCAGCAAGCCGCACACCGGGGACCTGACGGTCAACCTGGCCGTGGCCGACACCTTCGCCTACTGGAGCACGGCGGCGGTGACGATTCCCGCGGGCCAGACGTCCATCAACGCGACGCTGAACGGCCGCAACGCCGGCACCACCACCGTGTCGGCCGTGGACGGGAGCGGCGCGGGCTACAGTAGCGGCAGCGCGGTCGCCAAGGTCACGGCGAACATGCGGCTTACGTCGGGCGGCTACGCGATCAACGCCACGGACATCGTGACCACGCAGGTGCTGCTGTCCGATCCGTCGCCGGCGGGCGGCACGTACATCACCTTCACCTACTCCACGCCGGGGATCGCGGCGATCTCGCCCGATCCGGCGTTCATCCCCGCCGGACAGCTCGCGGCGGACATCCAGATCCGTGGGCTCGCCGCGGGCTCCACGAACATCACGCCGAGCGCCATCGGGGTGAACGGCACGGCGTCGAGCTTCACCGCGTACGCGCCGGTGCTGACTCTCAGCACGAGTTCCATCCGTCTCGGACAGGGACAGTACGAGCCGAACGTGTACGTCTATACGCCGACCTACACGAACGTCCCCGTTCCGGTGACCATCACCAGCTCCGACACCAACGTCGTGACGGTCACGCCATCGGTGACGATTCCCGGTGGCTCGTACTACGCCTACTTCACCACCAGCTCGAGGGCGACCGGCACCGCGACCATCACGCTCTCCGCTCCTGGATGGACCGCCTCGGGTACGATCGCGGTGACCGTCACGACGCCGTACGTCGGCATCTGCTGCGGCACGACGCTCAACACGACGTCCCCGCTCAGGAACGTGACGGTCTACGCCGAGGACTCGGTGCGCACGGGGCATTACCGGACGAACTCACTGGTGGTCCGCTTGAGCTCCACGGACACGCTGGTGATGCGGGTGCTCGACACGCTCGTGACGATCGCCCCGGGCCAGTACTACACCAGTGCCGGCCGCGTCGTCCCGGGCGGGCTTGGCGGCACAGCGTACATCGTCGCCACGGCGAGCGGCCACCAGGCCGACTCGACGCTGTTCACGGTCGTCGGGCCCAAGCTGAACTTCAGCTGGTTCCAGAATCGGGTCGGCGCCGGCCAGTACGACCCCAACCAGTACGTGTACACGCCCGACTACCTCACAGCGCCGCTGGTGGTGACGGTGACGAACGACAACCCGACCAGCGTGACCGTGCCGAGCGCCGACACGATCCCGACGGGCTCCTACTACCGCTACTTCACCGTCCAGGGCAACGTGCCCGGCACGGCGACGCTGATCGGCTCCGCGGCGGGCTACCAGCCCGACACGGCGTCCTACCTGGTCACGTCGCCGCGTCTCACGGCGTGCTGCAACTATACCTTCAGTAACTTCGGCCCGGGCTCCAACGTCACGGTCTACAGCACCGATTCGCTGCGGTCCGGGCACTATCGGAGCACCGCGCTGGTCGTCTCGGTCGCCTCCACCGACACCACCGTCGTCCGCGTGGATTCCTCGACCGTGACCATCGCTGCCGGGCAGTATTACAGCAGCCAGGCCCACCTCACGCCGGTGGGCATCGGCACGGCGCGCATCATCTTCGCCGCGAGCGGCCACGAGTCGCTCGATACGCTAACGATCACGGTCACCACGCCGAAGCTGAGCTTCAGCATCTACTCGTACACGATCGGAAGGCGGCAGCACCGCAACCCGAGCGACTTCTACGTCTACACGCCCGACTACCGCCCCTCGCCGCTCGCCGCGACGATCACGCAGCGCAACGGCACCGTGGACTCGCTCACCGCGTCGGCGCTGACGATCCCGACCTCGAGCTACTACGCGTACTTCAGCTTCTACGGGCTCGCCAACGGCACCGACACGCTCATCGTGTCGGCCCCGGGCTACCTGCCCGACACCGCATTCGTCACGGTGACGACGCCGAAGTTCACCAACTGCTGCATGCCGGGCGGGACGACTACGACCAACCCGCCGATCGGGATGACGGTGTACGCCACCGACAGCCTGGGCAACGGACACTACGCGTCCGACACGGTGGTGGTGGCGGCGGTCTCCAGCGATACAACCGTGATTCGGCCGACGCAGCCGTTCTTCCGGATTTTAAAGGACGCGTACTACGCGTCCACCACGGTGACTGTCGTTGGCCCCGGGACGGCGAACATCACGTACTCCGACTCCGCGGGCACGGGCTACGGCCCCACCACGACGAGCAGCATCACGGTGACCGGGCCGTCGCTGGGGCTGAGCAACGGGACGCCGATGCTGGGTATGCGCCAGACCGGGGGCGCGACGGGCAGCTACGTGTACGTGCCGAACAACGTCGCGGCGGACCTGGTGGTAAACCTGCTCAGCACCGACCCGCGGGTGGTCACGGTGCCGGCATCGGTCACGATCCCGGCGGGGAGCTACTACGCCTACTTCCAGGTGACCGCGCAGGACACCGTCGGCACCATCCAGGTGCAGGCGTCGGCCATCGGCTACAACGCCGCGTCCACGAACGTGCAGGTCACGCAGCCCAAGTTCGTGATCAGCACCAGCACGCAGGCCTACACCACGTCGCAGCCGCCGAGCATGACGATCTACGCCACGGACGCGAACGGGAACTCGCACTACGTGGCGGAGAACGTGACGATCACCCTGCTGTCGTCGAGTCCGTCGGTCGCGAACATCGACTCGACGACGGTCACGATCCCGACCGGCGGCTACTATCACAACACCGCGCACTGGGTGCCGGGGCAGGTGGGGACGGCGCAGCTCTCGGCGTCCGACGCGCGCGCGGCCTACTACAAGTACAACACCGGGACCGCGAACGTCGCGGTGGTGACGCCGTATCTGAGCTTCAGTTGGAGCACCCGGTACCTCGGCATCGGCCAGTACGACGACTACGCCTACGCCTCGACCCCCGACTACCAGGCGGCACCGCTGACCGTGGCCTTCTCGCACGTCGGCACGCCGCGCACCAGCACCTTCGCGAATCTCACGACGACGCCGATCACCGGCATCACCATCCCGGCGGGGAACTACTACCAGTACTTCCGGCTGGCGGGCACGTCCACGGGGGCCGACACGCTGGTCGCGTCGGCCACGTCGCCGGCGCACATCCCCGATTCGGCCTACACCATCGTCGACCTGGGGCGTGTCGATCCGCTCGGCGGCTGGCCGACGACGCTCGCCGTCGGTGACTCGGCGCTGGTCACACTCTATGCGCGGGATCAGAACCAGAACACGCACTACGTGCTGGCCGCGACCACGTTCACGCTGGCTCCGAACGCGAATATCGAGTTCCGGTCCGGCGGATCGGTGATCACCCAGGTGACCATCCTCGCGGACCAGCAATACGTCCAGTTCTATGTGAAGGGTGTGAGCGCCGGCACTGGGAGCGTGAACATCACGGCGACGGACTACCAGACGTACTCCACCACGGTGACCGTGCAATGACGACCATGATGCGTCTCCTGATGCGGGACCGGGCCGCCTTGGGCGCCCTCGTGCTCGGCGCGACGCTGGGCGCATCGCGCGTCGAGGCTCAGGCGCCTGCGCCACCGCCCGCGCCGCAGCCGGCCGCGGCCGCACCGGTGCTGCGACCGACGACCGCGCCGCCACCCGCGTCGGTGGCGCCGTCAGCCCCCTCGGGAGCGACGGCCGCGACGCGTGCGCCGACCTTCGCGTCGGTCCAGGCTCCGGCCCGTGTGAGTGCGCCGCCGGATTCGGTGCGGCCGGTTGTCTCCACCACGATCGCTGCGCCGCCGGCCAACGCCGTCGCCCAGTGCGGCGACGGGACGTTCGTGGTTGCGCCGGGCAACGCCACCGGGTGCGCAACGCACGGTGGAGTGCGAGTGATGATGCCGCGCCGGGTGGACTCGCGGCAGCTGGCCGCACCGGCGAGGTCCGCGCCCATGCTCTCCGCGGCCCGCGCCGCCGCACCCGCTGCCACGGCCGCGCCCGCCGGCGCGACCATGCACTGCAAGGACGGCACCTACCTCACCGGTGCTCCCGCCGAAGGCCGGTGCGACAGCCACGGGGGCGTGGCCGCGGTGCTCGTCGCTCCTCGAACGGCGCCGCCGCCGCCCCAAATCCGCCGCCCGTAGCCGGCGCCCGCGGAGCAGCGCGAGCGCGCTGGCAGCGTTACCCCCGCCATCCGCCGGAACGACTAGTCTCGCGGGCATGCCGCAGCCCGCTCCCGCAGGGGAGCGGGCTGTTGCGTTGATATCGACATGATGTCGCGATAGTGTAGCTTGACTCAATGCGGTCGCTGCGCTACCGTTTCGCGCAGAACGGCGATCCCCGCGCACTTGCCTGGGGCGGCTCTGACACAGCAAGTCACTGACTAGCAAGGGGTTACGTGGTGGCCACCGAGCTCTCAAGCGGCGCGATTACCAGCATCCTCGAGGCGGTTCCGGGGATCGCCACCGTGTTGCGCAGCCCGGTGGCCGATGCCATCGTCAACCTCTCGCGTGCGGCGGCGGGCCTCATCCCGTTCAACCCGAAGGACGCGCACGAGCTGATCCGCTACGCCGTGCGCCGGGGCCTGATCCGGAGCGACGAGGGTGACCGGGTCGCGGCCGAGATCGACGGACTGCCGCCGCCGAAGCCTGCCGTGAAGGTTGATGTACCGACCCCGGCGCCGAAGCCGGCGGCGCACCACTCGCCCTTCCACAGGAAGGCCGCTGCGCACCACGCGGCCGCTCACAGGAAACCGGCTGTGAAGGCAGTATCGCGCAAGCCGAAAGCCGCCGCGAAGCCAAAGAACAAGAATAAGAACAAGAAGAAGACGGCCCCACGCCCGAAGGCCAGGGCCGCCCCGAAGAAGAACGTGAAGAAGAAGGTCGCGAAGAAGAAGATCGCGAAGAAGAAGTAGTAGTAGCCCCCTACAGCCGGAATCCCGACACCGCTTTCCGCAGCCGCTCGGCGGCCGCCAGCATCTCCGAGGCCGCCGCGGCCATCTCCTCGGTCGAGGCGCTCTGCTGCTCCGCCGCGGCGGTGACCGACTCGGCGGCGACGGCGTGCTTCGACGCCTGGCCCGACACCGCCTGCGCGATCGACTCGATCTCCACGGCCGCTTCGCGGTTGTAGGCCGCGGCCGTGGCCACCTGCCGCGCGGCGTCCTCGACGCCCGCGACCGCGGTGACGATGTCCTCCAGGCCGCGCGCCGCGCTCTGCGACACCGACTCGATGCCCTCGACCTTGCCGGCGCCCTCCTCCATCGTGCGGGTTACCTGCTCGACCTGGCGGCGGATGAACTCGAGCGTCTCGGTGACGCGCTCGGCCGCGGCCGCGCTCTCGTCGGCGAGCTTGCGCACCTCTTCGGCGACCACGGCGAAGCCGCGGCCGTGCTCGCCCGCGCGGGCCGCCTCGATCGCGGCGTTCAGCGCCAGGAGGTTGGTCTGGCTGGCGATGCGCTTGACGAGCGTCACGAACTCATCGATCGCCTCGCTCGAGCGTGCGAGCTGGTTGACCTCGGTGGCCGAGCGCTGCACCACCGAGCGCACGTCGAGTAGCGCGCCGAGCGCGCCCTGGACGTCCTCGCGGTGCTTGCCGGCGACGACGCGGATCTCCTGCCCCAGAGCGGCGACGCGCTCGGCGGCCGCGGCGTTGTCCCCGGCCGCGGTGCGCAGCTGCGCCGCGGCCGCGCCGGCTTCGGCGAGCTTGGCCGCCTGCTGGTCGGCGCCGCCAGAAATCTCCAGCATCGAGGTCGAGATCTCGCCCGAGGATGCGGCCAGCTCCTCGGAGATCGCCGACAGGTCGCCTGCCGAGCCGGCGATGCGCTCGGACTCGTCCACCACCTCCTTGACGATGCCGCCCAGCCGCTGCGCCATCGCGCCGAACGCGTCGGCCAGCAGCGCGAATTCGGTTGCCATCTGGCCGGGCTCGACGGCGCGCAGGTCGCCCTGACCGAGGCGCTCGGCGGCGCGCATCAGCTTGCCGAGCGGGCTCTCCACCGCGCGCAGCGTCAGGACCGCGAGCACGATGCCGACAATCGTGCTGGTGGCCAGCACCGCCAGAAGGATCGCCTGGCGCTTCGAGGCGGAGCGCGCCAGCACGTCGGCCTCGGCGCTGGCGCGGTTGGTCTCGCGGTCGCTCAGGCTGCGGATCGCGACCGTGATCCGGTTCGCGTGCCGCCGCGCGTCGACCGCCTCGTCACGCGCCTCGCCGCCGCGGCCCAGGTCGAGCAGCGCGTGGGCAACGGAGTAGTGCACCTCGAGCGCCGCCTGGAGCGTCGCTATGCTGTCCACGAGGATCCGGTCCTCGGCCGTGAGCCGGCGCAGCCGCCGGTACTGGCGGCGCAGCCCGTGCGTCTCCAACCCCACACTCTGGAAGCGCTCCCGGAGCGCGGGGTTCGGTGACGCAAGGTAGGCTTCGGCAGCGGCTATTTCGTCGAGGATGCCGCTCTGGAGCGCGCTGTTGACGGAGCCCGACTCGCGCAGCCCCTCCAGCGCGAGCCCGATGTCGCCGGTCTGGAAGCGCAGCGCCAGCCAGCCGAACAACGCGCTCGTCGCCACGCCGCCGACCAGCAGCGCCAGAGCTCCGACCAGCCGCGCCCGGATGGTACGGAACGACGCCCAGTCCGGGAGCTTCACGGGGTCTCCGCCGGTACGATGCGGCCCGCGCGCACGACGCCGATCACCACCGTCTTGTCCGTCACGTCGCCCCGCCGATCGAACGCGATCCGGCCGGTGACGCCGTCGTACGCCGCGCGCGAGGTGCCCACGGCCGCCAGCGCGTCGCGAATCGCCGCGCGGCTCGTGCCGGCGTCGTGGATCGCGTCGGCGATGAGGTGCACGGCGTCGTAGGCTCCGGCTCCGCGGTGATCGGGCTGCTCACCGTTGTTGGCGGCGCTGTAGGCGCGCAGGAACCCTGCGTTCTTCTCACCCGGCCGGTCGGGCAGATAGTTCGAGCTGTAGTACACGCCCTCGGCGACGGCGCCCTCGCCCTGGATGCCCGCGAGCGCGTCGCCGCCCATCACGGGCAGGCCGATCCCGCGCTGGCGCGCCTGGCGCAGGATCACGGCGCCGGTAGTGCGATCGGTGGCAAGCATCAGGACCTGCGCGCGCGCGGCGCGTTGGATGCGCTCGAGGTAGGGTCCGACTTCGGCGCCGCCGGCGAGCACCGGGTCCGCTTCCTCGATCGTGCCGCCAAGGCGGCGGAACTCCTCGCCGAAGGTGCCGAAAATGCCGCGCCCGTACTCGTCGTTCTGGTAAATGACCGCCGCCGTGCGCGCACCGAGCCGCTGGAACGCGAACCGCGCGAGCGCAGTCCCGTGCACCAGATCGGTCGCGCAGACGCGGAACGTGAACCGCCCGATCCCGGTGAGGTCGGGGCTGGACGCCGACGGCGAGAGCTCGACGACGGGGTTCGCGCCGGAGTTGTAGATGTCGGCCGCAGCGATGGTGGTGCCCGACGTGAGGTGGCCCACCACCGCCACGACGTTCGGGTCGTCCCGCAGCTTCAGGGCCGTGGCGATGGCGCGCGCGTTGGAGGCCGAGTCGTCCTCGACCTCGAGCACGAGCTGGCGTCCGCGTACTCCGCCCGCGGCGTTGATCTCGCTCACCGCCAGCCGGGCGGCGAGGAGCATCGAGCGGCCGCGCGCCTCGCTGAACGGCCCCGACAGGCCGACGACGATGGTGTCGCCTCCACCCCGGCAGGCGCCGAGCAGGAGTGTCGCCGCTACGAAAACGGTCGCCGCGGTCAGCCGGCCGGGACGACTGGCGATGGGACGGGGTTGCAGGGCGATCGGGCCACCGGAGTTGAGAGCCGGGTAATGGTAGGGCCGCAGGCTTCGCAGGCGCAAGTTGCGTGTCGCGATGGAGTTCGCGTTTATTCGTCGGAGAGAATCACCTTCCACGGGAGTGCGTCGTGAACCGGATCGCAATCACCCTCGCCGTGGCCGTGCTGGCGGCCGGCGTGGCCGCGGCACCACCTGCGACCGCACAGAAAGTCCGGCCGGGCCAGCCAACGACGGGCCCCGACGCGGACCGCGACGGCGTCAGCGACGCCGCGGATCGCTGCCCCAACACGCCCGCCGGCCACCGCGTCGGCCCGGACGGCTGTCCCGTCACGCTCGTGCTCCCCGGCGCGACCGGCGCCCGGCCCGCGCCGGCCGCAGCGCAGCGGGGCGCAGCCGCCGCGGCGCGGACCGACAGCAGCGCCGCGCCGGCCGCAGGACAGAAGGGTCGGCGGCCGTCTCCGGTCCTCGTCGGCAGGCCGGGCGCGCCTCCAACGCAGGGTGCGACGCCTCAGGGCGCCGTGGCGCGACCGGGCCTCGTGGCGCCGCAGGCCGCGCCGGCCGCCGCGCCCGCCGCGGCCCTGGCGCCGGCCGCGGCCACCGCGGGATTCTCGGTGGAGCCGCCGTCCGGTGAGGAGGATGCCGATGCGCTCCTCGGCCGCGCGCGCGACCTCGCGCACCTGCTCGACTCGGCGATCGTCACGCTGGTGGGCGTATTCCGCAACACCGCGGGACAGCCGGTGGCGGGCGCCACCGCGCCGAACACGCTCTCGCAGCGTGAGCGCGACCGGTGGAGCCGCTGCCGCGACATCCACTGGGACCTGCTGTCGTATCCGCCAGCGCTCGAGCCGCTGCGCGAGGGACTGGAGGACAACCCGGCCGTGACGCGCGCGCTCGTGGCCCTCGACTCGGCGCTGCACGGCCAGCGCGCCACCGACGAGTGTGACAACCTGACCAGCATGATCGCAGCCCCGGAGCGCTGGACGCCGTGGCAGCAGCAGTACGAGGCCGCGGCGCGCCATTTCTACCGCGACTGGTACGGTCCAGTGCGCGAGGTGCACGAGAAGAATCGGCTGCTCGTCGCGGCGCTCAACGGCGCGCTGCCGGCCGAGCGTCGCCTGCCGGTGCCGGCGGGCCTGCCGCGCACGCCCCCGTACGCCGGCGCGGGCCCGCGCTGAGCCGCCGAGGTCAGCGCCCGCCGGCCCGGCGTTCCCCGGCCGCGCGGAATTCCGACGTCGCGTTCCAGGTGGGCTGTCCCGTCGCGTTGCCTACAATGAGGGCCGTGCGTGCCAGCACGCGCGCCTGCTGGAGCGCGCCGTCGGGTGTGTACCACGGGAGCAACTCGTCGCCCGGCTGGTGGTAGCGGTCGCGGGTGTAGGCGCTCGCCTGTTCCTCGCCCCAGCCGGCGGGGCGCCCGACGAAGTCCGAGCCGCTCTCGAACGACAGCCCCGGCACGCCGATCCGCGCGAGCGGGAAGTGGTCCGAGCGGAAGAACGAGCCGTGCAACAGCGCCAACGAGTCCACCGTGACGCGCAGCCGCTCGGCGCGCGCCGCCCGCTCGAAGGCGCGCCCGAGCGACGACTGATCGGTGCCGAGCGCCGCGATGTCGTGGGTGGCGCCGCGCAGGTTGGCGGGGTCGAGGTTGAGCACCGCGGCGAGCAGCGCCGGCGGGATCGGCGGGCGCTCGGCGAACGCCGCCGAGCCGAGCAGGCCTTTCTCCTCCGCCGTGAACCCCACGAACACGAGGGAACGTCGCGCGCGCACCCCGCTGCGCACGAAGGCGTCCGCGACCGCGAGGATCGTGGCGACGCCCGAGGCGTTGTCCACCGCGCCGTTCATGATGGAGTCGCCGTTCACCGGGGCGCCGATCCCGAGATGGTCGTAGTGGGCGGTGATGAGCACGGTCTCGTCGCGCAGCGCCGGGTCCGAACCGGGGATCCGGCCGACAACGTTGGCGGTGTTGGTGCGCCGCAGCGCTGAACGCACCGCGACGTTCAGTTCGATGCCGGTGGCCACGGGCCGGAAGTCGCGCCGCGCAGCCTGCGCCATGAGCTGAGCAAGGTCGAGGCCACGCGCGCGCAGCAGCCCGGCTGCCGCGGCCTGCTGGATCCAACCGCCGAAGACGAGCGACGCCGGCGCGCGCTCGAGCCGTACCTGGTCGCCGGTCCACGAGTTGACGACCGTGCTCCAGCCGTAGGTCGCCATCGTGTCGTTGTGGATGAAGAGCACGCCCGCCGCGCCCTGCCGAGCCGCCTCCTCGAGCTTGTAAGTCCAGCGGCCGTAGTACGTGAGGATTCGCCCGCGGAAGATGTCCGCGTTCCTGAGGCCGGGGTCGTTCACCAGCATGAGCAGGATCTTGCCGCGCACGTCCGTGCCCTTGAAGTCGTCCCACTGCCACTCGGGCGCGGTGATGCCGAAACCCACGAAGACCAGCTCGCCGGCGGCGGTGACGCTGCTCTCCGGCCGCTCGGCCCACGCGACGAATTCCTCGCGGAAGCGCAGCGCGTGCGCCGGCGCCCCGGCCGTCACGTCGAGCGTCGCCGCCGGCGTCAGCGAGACGATGGGCACCTGGTGGAAGTACGTCCCGCTGTCGCCCGCGGGCTCCAGACCGAGCGCCATGAACTGCGATGCGATGTACCGCGCGGCGAGCTCGGCGCCGCGTGTGCCGGTGCCGCGACCCTCGAGCAGGTCGTCGGCGAGGAACTTCTCGTGCGCCCAGAGCACGTCGCCGCGGATCGCCGCCGCGACGCGCGCGTCGGGTGTCGGCGCGCGCTGCGCGTGAAGCAGTGGGGCTCCGCCGAGCACGCCGGCCAGCGTCGAGAGCGCGAGCAACGACCGATGAACGAAGCGCATGGAACTCACTCGCGAGGAGGTAGGGGAACGCAGTCGCGGAACCGTAGCGACAGTTGCCGGTGTTCTCAAGCGGCGCGTTCCACAGCGTTTCGTCGTCCACATTTCGACATCGTGGGGAAAGGTGCCGGAACTCGTTGGTGAGTCCATTCTTGGAGTCCACAACCAGCACACATGAAAGTGGCGTAACCCGAAGCAAATCCGGCACTTGCGCACTCTCGAGCGCGCCCTATATTTGCCCCCGTCGTCAGCGGGGAAGGGATTGGGCCCGACTCGATCCACGCCTGTTGACGTGCCCCGGCGGTAGCTTGGGGGAGGGCGCCGAAGCAACAAAGGGCTCAGGCGTCCGTCGATCCCAGGGTGATCCCACTGACCAGGGCCGGCGAGGCCAATCGCGCGCCTCGTCCACCTCGCCGTAGCGCAGCGGGGTGCTATGCGGGAGGCCGGTCCGCGATCCGGCACGACCCGAAGCGCTCGGAGCAGTGAACCACGTAGTCTGCGCAGATTGCGTGGGGATCGAAGCCGGAGCTTTCGTTGGCCCTACCGGGAACCTGTCAAGCCAACCGGTGGCCTGCGGAAGAAAAACGAATGGAGCAATCCACCGACTCCGGGTAGCTGCACCGGCGACGGCCCGACTGGGGAAACTCAGCCGGGCCGTCGTGTGTTCGGGATGAGGCGTGGGGCCCCTCACCTCTCGCCTCCGAGTTCCACGTACGTCCATCCGCGACCGCTCCGATCATCCGCGAACGAGGCGGGCGGGAAGAGGAATCCCGCGCCCGTCGCGCTCATCCACGCCGCGTGCAGGTGGTCGGCGCCCTTTGGTAGCGGGCCCTGGAACAGCTCGAGCAGCCAGCGCCGCACGTGCTCGACCTCGGGGGCGCGCGGGGCGAGGAGGCTCACCAACGCGCCCTTGCCCTGCGTGATCACGAAGAAATGCGCGAGCGCGTTCCACCGCTCGGCGAACTCGTAGCCGCGCACGAACAGCTCGTCGAGCACCGTGGTGCCCTCGACCGGCGGGGCCTGCCGGGTCTCCATCCGCGGGCCGAGATAGCGGAAGACGCGTTCGCCGCCGGTCTCGCGCTCGATGACCGTCGCCGCGGTCTCGCCCGCGAACCAGACGGCATGGAGCCGGTCGCCGGGCTGCACGAGGCCGGTCTCGCCCGTCCATTGGAGGGCGGAGAGGGCGTGGAACAGCGGGCACCCGTCGCCGTCGTCCACTGGGAGCAGGCGCGGCGCGCGGCCCGCAGCCTGGAGGAACGCGGCGAGGGCGTCGGCGCGGTCGGCAAACTCGCGGGCGGTGCGCGGGACGTCGGCCCCGGTCACGGGGTGTCGCCCTGGGGGGCGCGGTAGATCTTCCGGTCGTCGAGTGACCAGATCCGTCGCGACACCCGGGCCCCGCTCGCGAAGTTCGCGTCGTCGCGCAGCGCGTCGGCGAAGTTGGTGCTGGTGGCCGACGCGTGATCGGCGAGATGCAGGATCTCGGCCTCGAGTGTCATCGGGAGCACCGGGCTGCCGAACTCCAGCGCGCCGTGGTGCGACAGCACGAGGTGGTGCAGCAGCGACCGCTCGCATCCGGCCAGCGGCGGCGCGAGCTCGGCGAGGCGGCGCTCGAGCATCAGCGCGCCAAGGGAAACGTGACCGAGCAGAGCGCCGGCCTCGGTCGTCTCGAACAGGCCGTCGTAGCGGTAGGCTTCGAGCTTCCCGACGTCGTGGAGCAGCACGCCGGCCAGGAGCAGGTCCCAGTCGGCCGCGCAGGTCTTGGCGATTGCCCGCGCGATGTGGGCGACCTCGCCGGTGTGCTTGAGGAGGCCGCCGAGCGCGGCGTGATGGTTGCCGATCGACGCCGGGCAGCGCTCGTAGGCGCGGCGGAAGTCGGGATCGTCGTAGAACGCCGCGGCGGCGCGGCTCCACGGGCCGCCGGCCATCTCGCCGCGCCACTTGTCGAGGAGGTTCCACCACGGCGCCACGTCGCCGACGGACGGCAGCAGGCGGGTGAGGTCCGCCAGCTCGTGCGGCACCGGCCGGATGGAGACGACCTTGAGCTGCCGGCCGCCCCGGTACTCCTGCACCTCGGCGACCACGTCCACGACCGCGCCCTTCGTCAGCCCTTCGATCTTGTGGAGGTCGGTGGACCAGAACGGGGCCGTCGGGGCGCGGCCGGTGCTGTTGGCGAGCTCGAGGATTGCGTACGGATTGCCGTCGCTCTGGGTGCGCATGTCGACGTTCCAGACGAGCAGCGTACCCTGGATCCGCTCGCCGACGCTGAGCGCGGGGATCGAGATGGGGCTGGCGGCCATGGCGAGAATCTAACCAGCGCGCGCGTCAGCCGGCCCGCGGCGCCGGGGCCGGCGGCGGCTGGAGCCGGTACTTGACCGCGATTTCCGCCGTGTCGAGCGCCGGGGACATCAGCTGGCCTTCGGGCAGCGCGTTGGCCGGCAGCAGGTGGCGGATCGAGTTGGCGTAGTACTCGAGCAGCGGCCGCTGGCGGGCGAGCACGACGACCGTGGCGCCGCCCGCGACCACGGTCCGCCGCATGCGGAACATCAGCAGCGCGCGCGCCCAGGTTTCCTCGATGGCGCGGTCGGCGCGGACCACCTTCGCGTTCAGCTCGAGCAGGTGGTCGCGGTAGTCGGTCATGCGCTCGAGCACGTCGGCGAGGGGGATCGCGTCGCGCTCGAAGGAGAGCAGCGCGGCCGAGGCGAGCGCGACCGGCGTGACGGGTATGATCCCCTTGATGCGCGCGAGCACCTCGTCGGCGAGGCGCTGGACGTGCGGCAACCGCTCGGCCCTCGGGAGCCGCAGCACGTCGCCCGGTTGCGCGGCGAGCCACGAGCGCAGCGAGAGCGGCGTGCCGAAGTTCACCGCGGCCCGCCCGTAGCGCTTGATGCGGCCGGTGAGGAAGCGGCCCGTGTTGAACGCGAGGTACTGCGCCGTGGTGCGCAGGCCGTGGATCCGTCCGTGCCGCAGCGAGGGATCCAGGCACTCGCGGATCAGCGAGCGGTCCTCGAGCACGCGATCGTAGTTGATCGCGACCGGCACGAACCAGATGTCGCGCTCGAACCCGTCCTCGCGGGCCGTGCCCACGATGTAGTCGAGCAGCCCGATCTTGGCGGTCCGGAACTTCCCGTCGCGCGAGAGGCCGCCCTCGAGGAAGATCCCCTGCGTGACGCCGTGGCGGGTGATGAGCTGGATGTAGCGCTGGAGCACCGCGTGGTAGAGTGTTTCGCGGTAGCGGCGCCGGACGAAGTACGAGCCGAAGCTCTTGAACACGGTCTCGAGCGGCCAGACCCGCGCCCACTCGCCCACCGCGTAGCTCATGGCGACGCCGCGCGCGAGCACGTAGGCGACCACCACGTAGTCCGCATTGGAGCGGTGGTTCATCAGGTAGACGACGATGTCGCGGCGGGGGATCCGGTTCAGCGCCGGCTCGTCCTGGTACTCCACCGTGACCTTGTACAGCAGACCGAGCGTCAGCTTGGCGAGGTTGTAGCCGAGCTTGTAGTAGGACAGGACGTTGAAGAACGGCAGGATCTCGTCGATGTAGCGCTCGACCCTGACGCGGACCTCGAGCTCGCCGACCTTGTGCTCCTTCATGTGGGCGCGCATCGCGTCCACGACCACGGGGTCGAGGATCAGCTCGTCGTGGATGGCGCGGCGGGAGACGAACTTGTACTTGGCGACGCGGGCCTGGAAGTCGTGGAGGGCGTGGCGGGCCCAGCGGCGGAACCTCGCCCGCACCAGAGCCGTCGCCTGTCGGGTCGTCCACAGGGCGAGCCCCGACGCGAGGATCGCGGCGAGGGCGAACAGCAGCCAGTCGCGGAGCCTCACGGCTGCGAAGCCGCGACGATGCGCTGGAACCGCGGGTGGGAGCGGATCCGGTCGAACCCCGGGAAGCGGAGCGTGTACCACAGCCACGCGGCGGCCGGCGCATGCTCGAGCACCGCCAGCGCGCTGTCGGGTTCGCCGATGGCGAGGAGGGCCCGAGCGACATCCGCGGCGCCCCACGCGTCCGCCTCGATGAGCGCCACGATCGATCGCGCGCGAGTCGTGTCGCCGGCGGCGGCGTTCACCGCCGCGAGCGCGGAGAGCGCCGACGGGCGGACGCCGCGCGGGCTCAGCCTGAGGCCCGTCTCGGCATCCTGGCGTGCCCCCACTAGGTCGGCGGCGCTCAGTCGCAGGAATGAGCGATTCACGTAGGGCCGGGCCTGGGCCGGGTCGAGGGCGATGGCGCTGTCCAGCAGCCGCCGGGCCTCGACGTCGTGCTGCTCGAGAACCAACACCTCCGCCAAATCGAGCAGCGTGACGGCGCGGGCGGGATCGAGCTCGAGCGCGCGCCGGAAGGACGCGATGGCCGCCGAGTCCTCGCCGAGCATCGAGAGCGCGACGCCGTGCGCGTGGTGCGCCTCCGCATTCCGCGGGTCCAGCGTCGTCGCGCGCCCGTATGCCTCGCTCGCACCGCGGACGCCGCGCGGCACGAACCACAGGCGCGTGATCCCCTGCGCCATCCAGCTGTCCGATACGGTGGAATCCAGGCGGATCGCCCGCTCCGCGGCGCGCGTGCCCCAGGCTGCGAGGCTCTCCGGGGGTGCCCAGTCCGCGCCGTACACGTAGGCCAGGCCGTAGGCATAGGCGCGGCGTGCTTCGGCGGCGGCGAAGCGCGGGTCGCGCCGGGCGGCGGCCTCGAAAGCCGCCGCGGCCTGCTGAAGGGCCGCGGCCGTGCGACGCGTGACCAGGTAGCTGCCGCGCAGGTACTCGTTGTAGGCCACGGGGTCGCTCGTCGGCCGCGAGGCGATGGCGGCCCGTTCGGCCGGCAGCAGCCGCCCGGCCACGTTCGTCGCGACCTCGCGCGCGAGGTCCTCCTGCAAGTCAAGGAGGTCCGTGACGGTGCGGTCGTAGTCCTCGCCCCAGACCCGGACACCGTCCGCCGCGCGAAGCAGCCGGACCGACACGCGCACGCGGCTCCCCGAGCGCCGCACGCTTCCCTCCACCAGATAGCGGACACCGAGCATCCGACCCAGCGCGGCCACGTCACCACCGGAGGCCTGCTGGGCATGTCGTGCGACGCTGCGGCCCGTCACGCGCAGGCGCTCGATCGCGCCAATGCGCGAGGTGAGCTCCTCGGTGAGGCCGTCAGCCAGATAGGCGTCGGCCGTGTCGCGCGAGAGATTGTCGAGGTACAGGATCGCCACGCTGGTGGGCGCGGGAGCCGCAACCCGCGGGGGACGCGTGACGCAGGGCGGCGGTGTGCCGTCGGGGCACTGGGCGCGTGCCGGGGCCACCGCCCCCGCGGCAGCGAGGGCGACGACGCCGAGCAGGCGAAACTGGATGCGGGTCATTCGGGGGTCGTGTGGGCCACACACGGATATGCGGTGTCACGTGGGGCGGGTCAAGCGCGCTTGACGCGCGGCACGCCGCGGCGCATATGGGAATGAGACACTGTGCAAGGAGGCCGCCATGGCGGACCGGATCCGCAAGGTCAGCTACTACTACACGATGGTGCCCAACCGGCCCGGGCGTGGGGCGAAGATCCTCAGCGCACTCAGAACCGCGAAAGTGAACCTGCTGTGCTTCACCGGGTTCCCGGGGAGTGGGGGCCGGGCGCAGCTCGACTTCGTGCCGGAAGACGGCCCTGCGTTCGTCCGTGTGGCAAGGAAAGCCGGGGTCAAACTGAGTTCGAAGAAGACCGGGTTCCTGATCGACGGCACCGATCGCATCGGCGCCTGCGCGAACGTAATCGAGAAGCTCGCGAAGGCGAAGATCAACGTCGTTGCGATGGACGCAGTGGCCGTTGCCGGCGGGCGCTACGGGGCGATCCTCTGGGTCAAGGCGAAGGACGTGAATCGGGCGGCGAAGGTCCTGGGCGCAAAGTAGCGCTCAGGCGCTCGGCAGCCCTCCCGCCGCCTTCGCCTGCTGGAAGCCCATCCCCTTGAGCCGCGCGATCCGCACGGCCATGGGCGGGTGCGTCCCGAAGACGTTCGCGAGGAACCCCTCCTTGAGGTTCACCTTCCGGCCGAGCGGATCGGCGACGCACAGGTGCGCGGTGCCGCGCTTGATGGACGTGGTCGGCGCCGCGGCGGACTCGATCTTCTGGAGCGCGCCGGCGAGGGCGAGCGGGTTGCGCGTCAGCTCCGCCCCCGTCGCGTCCGCCAGGTACTCGCGGTTGCGCGAGACGGCCATGGCCATCAGGCGCACGATGATCGGCGCGAGGATCAACGTGATCACCCAGAGCACCAGGATCACGAGGGCGATCGCGCCGGCGCCGCCCTTGCCGCGACCGCCACCGCGGCCGCCGATCATCCGCCCGCCGCCCCCGCGGAAGAAGCGGCCAAGCCCGTCGGACAGCAGGACGACCGCGCCGGCGAGCGCCGCGATGAGCGTCATCAGCCGCACGTCGAGGTTGCGCACGTGCGACATCTCGTGACCGATGACGCCCTGCAGCTCCTCGCGGTTGAGGGTCGTCAGCAGCCCTGAGGTTACCGCGATGCACGCGGTCTCGGGACCGGTGCCGGTGGCAAAAGCGTTCGGGTCGTGGTCCTCGACCACGTACACCTTCGGCATCGGGAGCCCGGCCGCGATCGCCATCTCCTCGACCACGTTGAGAAGCTGCTTCTCCTCGTGGGTGCCCGGGGCGGTCAGCTCGCGGGCGCCGGCCGACCAGAGCACGCGCTTCGCCCCGCCCTTGTAGCTCGTCCACGCGATGAGCGCCGCGACGAGCGTTGCGCCGAGGCCGATGAACGGCACGGTGTAGTGCGCGGCGCCCGCCTCGTCCACCGAGCCGAAGTAGAGCACGGCGTCGCCGCCGAAGCCGATCCAGGCGAAGAACAGAATGAACAGCACCAGCCAGGCCACCGTCTGGCGGCGGTTCCTGGCCTGCTGCTCGAAGAGGTTGAGCGCCTCGGTCACGCCGCCGGCGGCTTCTTCCCGAGCGAGAGGTCCACCTGCGGCACCGCGCGCTCGGACGCGTCCTCGATCTCCCACAGCTCGGCCGGCGTCGCCTTCGCCATGCCCGCCACGAGGTTGGTCGGGAACTGCATCTGCTTGGTGTTGTACTTGGTCGCCACGTCGTTATAGAGCTGCCGCGCGAAGGCGATCTTGTTCTCGGTGCTGGAGAGCTCCTCCTGCAGGTCGCGCACGTTCTGCGACGACTTGAGGTCGGGGTAGTTCTCCATCACCACGAACAGCTTGCCGAGGGCGCCGGAGAGCGCGCCCTCCGCGGCGGCCGTTTCCTTCACGCCGCCGCCGCCCTGCATCGCGCGCGAGCGGGCGGAGACCACCGCGTCGAGCGTCTCCTTCTCGAATTCCATCGAGCCCTTGACGGTGTTGACCAGGTTCGGGATCAGGTCGTGCCGGCGCTTGAGCTGGACGTCGATCTGCTTCCAGGCGTTGACGGTCTGGTTCTTCAGGGCGATGAGGCCGTTGTACGCGCCGACCATCCACACGACGACGACCACGGCGACGATTAGCAGGACGAATTGCATGGCGGCAAGGTCCGGAAGAGGGTCGCAGCCAATGTGCGGGGTGGCACGGGGGCGGGCAAGGGCGCACCTTTAAAGTATGACGGTAGCAAGACGGCAAGACGGCAAGACGGCAGGGTGGTGCCGTTCGGCCGGCCGCGCGCTGGCGATGCTGGTCCCACTTGGCGTCCTGCCGTCCTGGCGACTTGAAGCCCAGGCCATCACCGTCGTCGCCACTCGGGCCTTCCGGCCGACGGCGGTGATGGCGCCGCACCTCGGATACGTCGTCGTGGTGGACAGCGCGGCGGGCGGCCTGGTGCTGAGCGACCTCACGATTCCCCCCGTCACGTTCACCGGCACCGTCACCATCGAGGGAATCCAGCCGGGGGCGCGCGAACCCGAGGTGCGGCCGTACGCCGACACCGTCCGCTTCGAGGGCGACGGCCGGGTCACGCTGCTGGTCGCCGACCGCGCGGGACGTCCACCGCTCGTCGTGGAGACGTTCGGGAGCCGCAGCGCCGCGGCGGGCCGCATCGTGATCACGGCCCCGCAGTGGCCGCTGGGTCGCGCGCTGCTGGTCACGATCGAGCCCGCCGATCTCTACGAGCAGCACTGGCGCGCCGCCGGCTACGGCGTCCGCGACCGGATCCGCGTGGACGACCGGCGCAACATCGCGTTCTTCGCCGACTCCACAGCTCCGAACACGATCGTGGCGGTCGGCCTCGGCGGCGGCGCCCGGGGCCGGATCCAGACCGACGCGACCACCATCGTGCTGGTGCATCAGTTCGGTGAAGCCGTGGGCCGCGAGCGGCGGACCGTCGGCAAGCTGGTGCTCGCCATCGACCCGACGCGCAACGACGCGGGAACCGCCCGCGCGGAGATCCTTCTGGGCCTCGGTGCAAGCGAGGAGGATGCGGTGCAGGCGATGCAGATCGGCGCGGCGGAGCCGCCCGTGCCGGCGGTCGCGCCGCCGAGCCTGCGGGTCGTGACGCCGGCGCCGGACGTGGGCGTGCTGCTCGCACACGTCCTCAACGCCGCACGGCCGATGTTCGACTGGGACCGGCTTGCCGGAGAGAGCGCGCTGCCGTCGGCGGCGGACGATCCGACGGTGCGCGCCGCCGACGCGTGGTACACCGCCCAGGTCGCGCTCCAGCTCGGTGCCGCAACGGCCGCGTGTTCGGAGTATCGACTGTTCAAACGGTACGCCGACGCGGCCGGACGTCCGCCCGCCGCGCTGGCGCAGCGGCTCGGCGTGCGAGGCCGCTACCTGTGGACGGGCGACTCGACGGCAGGCACGCCCGATCAGGCGGCTGCGGGTCAGCTGTTGCGGGGCTTCGCCTGCTACCGCGCGACCCGCGACAGCGCCTGGATCGCCGCCGAGGGACCGACGCTGCGCCGGCTCGCCGGCGGGAGCGACGAGGCGCCGCCGTTCGGGACGGCCGAGCTGGATGCGGCGGCCGCGCGACTCGCGCCCCCCGTGGACACCGGCGCCATTGCCTGGCGCTGGCTCACCGACGTCTCCGCGCAGGGTATCCAGGCCACCTACGGGCGCCTGCCCTGGTCGCCGGAGGGCTCGGGACTCTCGCTTCACGCGGCCGGGGCGGTTCTCGACGCGCTCGCTCGCGGGTTGTTCGGCGTGGACGAGCGCTTCGATCACATCGCCATCGCGCCCCATCTTGACGGCATCGCCGACACCCAGACCTGGCGCCTCGACGGATGGCCCCTTGCCGGCGACTCCTTGAGCATCAGCTACCGGCCGGCTGACCGCGCCGTGACGATCCGCATCGGGGCGCTGACGCGCCGGCGACTCGTGCTGCGGTTTCCATGGCTCAGCTCCGGCGCCTGCGTGACAGCGCGCCGCGGGGTTCAGCCGACCGAGACGCTCATGCTGGTCGCGCTGGCCGATGGCTCGGCCTACGTGGACGTACGCGGCGCCTGGGACCCGGCCGTGCTGACGGTCGCGGCCGGCGGCTGCGCTCGCTAATCGAGGCGTCCTTCCGGGCGGCGTAGTCGCGCGAGCAGCGTCGGCAACCAGATCCAGCCCAGCAGTGCCGCACCGTGTCCCCGCGACGCCGTGCGCAGCACTAGCCACCCGTTGCGCGGCACGGCCGCTGCCGAGCCCAGGCGCGAGGACGGCTGCCACCGCTCCAGCGCGATCACCCGGTGGGCGGTGAGCCGCTCGCGCCGCCACAACCCGATCAGCGCGGCGGTGAGCGCCGAGTCGCCGAGGGCCCGCCAGCCGGGCAGCCGCGCCACGTTCCACACCGTGGCCGCGTTCCCGTAGCCGTGCATGTCCGTGGCGCCGAAGAGCGTCAGGCCCGAGAGCCGCGCCCGGGCGATCAGCTTGCGCCGCTCAGCCGGCGGGAACTCCATCGCGCGCGGCGACGTCGTCCACACCTCGAAGCCTTCCACGCCCCACGCCATGAGGTCGCCGAGCTCGGGCCCCCAGTGCTTGCGCCAGTACTCGGGCAGGCTGGCGACGAGGAACGGCGTCGAAGAGTCCAAGGTCGAGGAGTCGAAGGTCGAATGGAGGCGGCCGATCAACGCGGCCGTCGAGTCCCACGACTGGTCCCAGCCCCGGTTGGAGATCTCCGCCCGGTTGCCGAGGACGACGAGGTGCAGGCCGGAGAGCGACAACTCCTCGCCGTCCAGGAGACGCGGCGCCCGGTCCACGCCGCCGGTCCGCCACCGGCCCGCGGCACCGAAGCGATTGTGATCGGTGACGAAGGCGGCGTCGAAGCCGGCGCGCGCGTGCCATGCTGCGCTGGCGGCAGCGCCGAACCCCGGACGGCCGTCGTGCGAGAGTGTCGTGTGCGAGTGGATGTCGAAGACCAGGGCCTCGGGATCGTCGGCCACGAGGCGCGGGATCGGCCGCGGGAGGAACGCCGCCCAGGCGATGAAGCCGCTCATCGACAGGACGAACAGCGCCCACACCGCCGCCTCCCGCGCGCCCCGGATCGCGGGGGAGGCGGTCGGCGCGCCGCCGGCTCCGCGGCCGAACAGCCGCGCGAGCGCGAACAGCAGCACCGCCCAGACCATGAAGCCGATGATATCGTGCCGGCTGCCGCCGTTCAGCCAGTCGGCCAGCAGCGTGAACGGGGCGAAGTAGACGTGGCCGATCGGGTGGCTGAGCTGCACGCCGGCGGCAGCGGCGCCGGTCACGACGTCAACCAGCGGGGCGCGGTGGAAGAGCTGCGCGAGGACGACGATCGCGCTGAGGAGGGCCGGCAACCGCCAGCGACGAATGCCCGTCAGCGCTCACCCTGCTCGGCGGCGGACTCGCGCAGGACCCGCGCGACCGCGTCCGCCACGCGTTGCCGGAGCTGCGCCGTGCGGGCGGCGGGATGGTCGTAGCGCAGCACGAGTTCGGCGCCGTCGCCGATGCCCACCCGGTACCACGCCCCCGGCTCCAGCGCGGCGGGCTCGACGGCGCCACGCCGCTCCGGCGCTGACTCGGTGCGCGGGCCGCGGTTCCCGAAGACCCGCGCCACACGGCCGCGCGGGGCCGACCGACTGTCGAACTCGAGCTGGTCGGGGGCGGGGATGCTGCCCAGCGCGCTCGCCACGCGTTTCTCGAGGACGTCGCCCGGCGCCTCGGCCAGCTCGCGGGTGATCGCGGTGAGCGTGACACCCTCCATCTGCCGCAGCTTGATGGCGAGAAGCTGCAGGAGGTGGCGATAGCCATACGTGGCCGCCGTCCCGCGCCCGTCGGGCGGGCTCATCAAGTGGCGCGTCACGTAGAAGCGGATCGTGCGGTCCGAGGGCCGGCTCTGGGCAGCCGCGTTGATCGGCGTCACGCCCGAGGCGTCGAGGATGCCGCCGGAGAGCGCGGCGAGATCGCGAATGTTCCAGGGAGCCAGCTTCGCGTACTCGCGAAGCGCAATCAGCGGGTCGTTCATGGCGCGGGGGATAACGTACCGGCGACACGACAGTGTCGCAAATCCCGAATCGCCCCCCCGGCCGCCATCGGATCTTGACAGCCGCCGGTAGCGTGGTTTGGCGCCGCTTGGCGTGCCGGCATCCTGAGAGGACAGAGGGACCGCGAGGGCGTTGGTGCGTGCCCCCGTTCGTTTTCGCACCGCGACGCAACACCGCGCGCCGACGCCCCGGCGCGTGCCCGCTATGCTCGGCCCATGGATCGTGGCGTCACCCTCCCCGAGTTGCTCACCGTGCTGGCGATCGTCGGCATCTGCGTGTCCATCGCGATCCCGCCGCTGGACCGCGCGCTCGACCAGGCCGCGGTCGCCGAGGCGGCCGACCGGTACGCGGCGGTCCACGAGACGACGCGCCAGCTCGCCGTCGCGCGAGGTACGCTCGCGCGCGTCGAGCTCGACACCGCGCTCCGAACCGCCACCATCGCGCTCCAGCGCACGCGCACGGCGTGGGACACCGTGCAGGTCCACCCGCTCGGCACCGCGCGCATGCAGCTGACGCAGAAGGTCGTCACCTTCGGCCCGTTCGGCCTCGGCTTCGGCGCGTCGAACGCGCGGATCGTCTTCGCGCGCGGCGCCGCGGCGGACACCCTCACCGTCTCCCGTAGCGGCCGGCTGAAACGGTTCTGAGGGCGATTGCAACCTTCCTCCCCCTTTGGGCATCCAACGATGTGAAGGAGGACGGGGTGCCCGTGCGGCGCGGCGAAACGCTGACCTACGAGGATGTGGTCGCGCGCAGAGTCTGACGGCGGCTTTGCCCGATCACTCGGCCCGGGGGCTCGTCCCCCGGGTCGTTTCGTTTCGGAGGGCTAAGGACGCAGGACGGAGGACTGATCGGTCCTCAGTCCTCCTGATTGCCAAACTCGAGGTGCGCGGTGATCTGCGTGACCGGCCGGACGCGCACCACGCCGAAGAACCGCGACGGCGGCGCGATCCCGTACTCGCGCATGTCCACGGGGAAGGAGGCCGTGACCTCGGCGCCGCTCGCGTGCAGAACGACGGTACCCGGCACGCGCACGGCCTTCGTGACGCCGTGGATCGTCAGGTTCCCGCTGAAGGCGACGCTGGTCGTATCGCCGTGCGGGTCGCCCGGCGCCACGCCGGTCAGCTCGAAGCGGATCGTCGGAAAGGAGTCGGCCCGCATGGCCTTGCGCAGGTGGGTGTCGCGCAGCCCAATGCCGGTGCGCATCTCCGCCACACGCACCTCGACCACGCCGGTGACGCTCGCCAGCTCCGTGCCGGAGAACTCGACCCGCGCCAGCGGCGCGTGGCCGACGAAGTCGTTCACCGTGGTGGCCGCCATCGCGAAGCTCACTTCGCCGTGCCGCAGCGGCGCCGGCGCCACGGTCTGCCCCGCGACCGGCGGCGCGACCAGACACATCACCGCGAGGGCGGTGCAGGCGCTCGATGTCATGATGGTCAACGGATAACCCGCGGGAGGCGCATCAGGTTCCCGCCGGTACCGGCCGCGCCGCGTACGGCCGGCAGATCTCCCGCGCGGCTGCGGCGAACGGGGCGGGCGAAACGCCGAAGACGGTTGGCAGCGCGTTGTTCACCGTCGTACTCCCCTCGAGCAGCATCTGGAGCTGGTCGGGCGTGATCGGATTGAGGTTCGGGATCGCCATGCCCGCGTAGGCGGCGAAGCGGACGACGCTCACCGGGACCGAGATCCGCCGCCGCTGCACGCCGAGGGCGCGCTCGAGCGCGTCGAGCACCTGGTGGTACGTGAGCGCCTCGGGTCCCGCGATGTCGAACGTCCCCGAGATGTCCGGCCGCTCGACCGCCAGGGCGAAGGCCTCGGCAACGTCGTCGGCCGTGACGGGCTGGAGCTGGTAGCGACCGTTGCCGATCACCGGGATCACCGGCGAGAAGCGCAGCATGTCCACCATCATCCGCAGCGCCGCATTGCCCGGCGCGGCAATGATCGAGGGCCGCATGATCGCGTGCGGAAGTCCGCTTGCGCGCACCGCCTCCTCGCCCGCCGCCTTCGTCCGGTGGTACGCCGTGGCCGAACGATCGGGTCTCGCCCCGAGTGCGCTCATCTGTACGAACCGGGTCACGCCGGCCTCGCGCGCCGCGTTCACCGCGTTGCGGGTGCCGTGCGCGTGGACCCGTTCGAACGTGTGCCGACCGATCTCGACGATCACCCCGGCCAGGTGCACGAGCGCTCCGGCCCCGCGCACCAGCGAACGCAGCGCGTCCTGATCGTGCAGGTCGCCCTGGACGAGCTCCACGCCGCCGCGGTCCCTGAGCCAGCCGTGCTTCGACGGCTCGCGGGCCAACACGCGCAGCTCATGCTCGCGTCGCAGCAGCCGCTCGATGATGTGGCGGCCGACGAATCCCGTGCCGCCGGTGATCGCGACCAGCATGCTGCCAAAATGCGGCGTTCCTCATCGGCGCGAAACCATCCCTTGACCCGACCGTAGTGCATAAGTAGACTTCGGCCGGAATTGACTGCAGTATACTCTTGGAACGAGTTCAGAATTCGAGGTCGTATGACAGAAGCAGCGCTCGGGCGGCGCGAGCGGAAGAAGGAAGAGACCAGGCGCAGGATCTTCGAGGCCGCCATCAAGTTGTTCAACGAGAAAGGGTTCGACGCCGCGACGGTGGACGAAATCGCCGAGCGGGCGGACGTGGCGAAGGGCACCTTCTTCAACTACTTCCCGCGCAAGGAAGCAGTCCTGGAGTACCTCAGCGGAGAGTGGCTGGAGCTGGCCGAGGACCAGGCGGCGGCTGTGCACCTGCCGGCCGCAGAGCGCATCATCAACCTGTTCGCGGCCGCAGCGGGCTCCTATGGCGAGAACCGGGAGCTGACGCGCCTGGTGGTGCGCTCGAGCATGCAGCAGATGTGCTGCCCCGAACCGGAGGGTGCCTGCGACCGGCTCGACCAGCTCTTCGAGGACATCTTCCGCGACGGCGTGGCGCGCGGCGAGTTCCGCGCCGCCGTGGAGCCGCACTCGGCGTTCGGCGTCTGCGCTTCGGTCTTCCTGGGCACGCTGCTCTGGTGGGTCGGTACGGCGGACGGACGGCTCGACCCGGCCGCGCGCGACAGCAGCCTGCCCGATGCGGTCAGGCACCAGTTGTCGGTCGTCTTCGACGGTTTGCGCGCGCCGCGCGTGGCGGAGGGATGAGCCATGCGCACGACATCCATCGTCGTCGCTCTCGCACTGCTGCCCGCCGCCCTCGTTGCCCAGGCGCGGCCCGCGCTCACGCAGCAGCCGATCCATCTCACGATGCAGGAGGCGGTGCGGCGCGCCCTCGAGACGGGTGAGGAAGTACGGCTCGCCGAGGCGGCGCACCAGCAGGCGCACGGCCAGGTGACGCAAGCCTACTCGGCCGCGCTCCCGGAGCTGCGCGCGAACCTCACGTACACGCGGACGTTCGCCTCGGTCTTCGCGGGCGGGCAGCAGACCGGTCCGCCGCTGCCGCCCTTCGAGCCGGACACGACCGCCTCGCCGAGCGACCGGATCCGCTACCTCGAGGACGAGTATCCGAACGCGCTGCCGCGCGGCATCGGCCAGCTGTTCGCGGCCACGCCGTTCGGGCGCGCGAACACCTACGTTGCGTCGCTGACGCTGACGCAGACGCTGTTCCAGAGCGGGAAGATCGGCGCGGGGTTGCGCGGGGCCCGGGCGTACGAGCGGGCCGCCACGGCCCAGCTGGAGGAGACCCGGCATGACGTCGTGTTCCGGGTGAAGCAGGCGTACCTCAACGCGCTCTTCGCGCAGCGGCTGCTGGACATCGCCGAGGGGAGCAAGTCGCTCTCGGACGAGCAGCTCAGGCGGGTGGAGCTGAACCACCGGGTCGGCTCCTCGGCCGACTATGACCTGCTCAGGGCGCAGGTGGAGTCGGCGAACCAGGAGCCACAGGTGATCGGGGCGCGCAACCAGCGCGACCTGGGGATGCTCGAGCTGCGGCGGCTGGTGAACGTCCCGCCCGAGCAGCCGGTGGAGTTGGATGCCGGCATCCTCGCGCCGGGTGACTCGCTCCCCGAGGCGGACTTCGCGGCGGTGCAGGCCGACCTCGCGAGCCGCGCGGCCCTCGATGTGGCGCAGGCGACGGTGGAGTTCCGGCGCCAGGCGGTGCGGGTGTACCGGGCCGACCTGTTCCCGTCGCTGAAGTTCACGATGAACTTCGGTGGGCAGGCCTTCCCGAACGGCACGTTCCCGGGGGGCCTGAGCGACTTCCGGCGCGACTGGAACGCCTCCCTGACGCTCTCGCTCCCGATCTTCGACGGCCTGCGGATCCGGGGGCAGGTGGCGCAGGCCCGTGCCGAGTTCGAGCGGGCGGAGCTGCAATTCGAGCAGACGCGCGAGGCGGTCGGGATCGAGGTGGAGCAGGCGCGGCTCGAGCTGGCGCGCGCGCGCGCCCTCGTCGCGGCGCGGCAGCAGACGGTCGCGTGGGCGGAGCGGGCGCACCACCTCGCGTCGGTGCGCCACACCAACGGCATTGCGACGGCGCTGGAGGTTTCGGACGCGCGGCTAGCGATGCAGCAGGCGCAGGTGAATGAAGCGCAGGCTACGCGAGACTACTTGCTCGGCGTGGCGGCGTTGGAGCGGGCCCTCGGCCGGCCGGTGCCGATGGTACGGCGAGGCGATCAGCGGGCAGGGGGCGCAGGGGGCGCAGGGGGTGGAGTCGGTGGGCAGCCGTCAGGCGACAGCCGGTAACGTGAGGCCAAGGGGAATGCTTCGGATGAAGGCATATGTGAAGGCCGGGATGACGGCGGCGCTGGTGTGCGGCGCAGCCGCCTGCGGCGGCAAGGCTGGCTCGGAGGCGGCGCAGGCGGCGACAACGACGCCGGCGGCGACGCTGAGCGCGGCGGACGTTGTCCAGGCCTCGCGCGCGACGTTGCGCGAGGGCGTGCCGATTTCGGGGGCGCTGGAGCCGAAGGTCAGCATTACCGTGGGCGCGCCGATCGCCGAGCAGGTGGCCGAGATGTTCGCGGACGAGGGCGACGCCGTTCGCCAGGGGCAGCCGCTGGCGCGGTTCCGGGACGACGTATTGCGCGCGAGCGCTGCGTCCGCCCGGGCCGACGTGGCGACGGCGCGGATGCAGGTCACCATCGCGGTGGCGGAGTCGAGCCGGGCCGAAGCACTGTTCGGCGAGGGCGCGATCGCGCGACGGGACCACGACAATGCCCTGCTGGCGGTCGAGTCGGCGCGGGCGCGGCTGGCGCTCACCGAGGCGCAATCCGCGAACGCCGCCGACCGGCTGGAGACGGCAACGCTCAAGGCGCCTGCCGCCGGCGTGATCAGTCGCCGGTACGTGCAGGCGGGCGACCGCGTGGACTTCGGCGAGCCGGTCGTGGATCTCGTGGACACGCGCACGCTGCAGCTCGCGGCCTCGGTGCCGACGGAGTGGCTGGCCGAGCTGCGAATCGGGCGGCCGGTGAGCCTCCGGGTCGCGCAGCTCGAGGGGACGGAGATCGCCGGCCGGATCAGCCGCATCAACCCGACGGCCGATCCGGCGACGCGCCAGATCAAGATCTATGTGGACATCCCGAACGCCGGGCACCGGCTCGTCGGCGGGCT
>Ga0299912_10000551_pt1 | contig 31691 bp, 31 predicted proteins | sample RVTome_2_FD_207667 | JGI IMG/M metagenome (GOLD analysis project Ga0299912, IMG submission 207667) | Soil microbial communities from uranium-contaminated site in the Upper Colorado River Basin, Wyoming, United States - RVT95D214 (version 2) ... | reverse complement strand
CCTTGACCTCGTCCCCGGACAGATGCAGTCTCTCCAGTACGGCTCTCCTGGGGTCAGCCGCCTCCAGAGCCGCTTCAAGCACCTTGATCGCGTCTGACCGCAGCCTCCTCAGCTCAGGGTTTCCGCCGTTGTCCGTCAGCTGCCGCTGGTTCAGTATCTTCATTTGGCGCCCACGTCGATGTCGGGTAACTGAGAAATGGTTTGGTGGAGGAAAAGTTTTGGGAGGGCTACTCCCGTACGATGTACTCGCTGGCATTCGGCGGCTCAGGGCTCATTCCCTTTCTTGTCCTGATCTTCTTGATGAGGTCCAGCAGCATGTTGTCGGGGATGGGGGCCCAGTGGTCGAAGGTCATCTGCCAGAACGCGGCTCCGCTTGTGGCGGCGCGCAGCTCCTGGGAGAAGCCCAGGGTCTCTGAGACGGGGACCATGCCTAATATGTTGACTATTGGCCCATCCTGTTCCACGCTGTGGATGTGGCCGCGCTTCCTGCTGAGGAGCCCCGTGACGTTGCCCATCTCCATGGCGGGTACGCGTACGCTGATCTTGTATATGGGCTCTAGCAGGGTCGGGTTGGCGCTGAGGATGCCGGCAAAGAGGGCTCCGCGGACGGCGGGCATCATCTGGGCCGGCCCCCTGTGTACGGGGTCCTCGTGTAGCTTGATGTCCACCATGTCCACGAGTAGGCCTCTGACGGTCTCCCCCGCGAGGGGTCCATTCTGGAGGGCCCACTGGAAGCCTCCGCTAATGTGCTGCTTGACCTCCCTCAGCCCCTGTATGCCCACCGTGGTGTCGATGAGCATGTTGGCGTTCTCGTTGATGGCGAAGACCTGTCGGGCCTCACGTGTGGTCCACCCAGCCTTCTGAATGAGCACTTCCTCCAGCTTGCTCTGGCTGAGGAGCTCGTTGATCTCGCCGTCCCGGATGAGCTGAACTATGGTTTCGTCTAGGGGCTTGAAGTTGAAGAATATCCTGTTGTGCTTGTTGGGGCTCTTACCCATAAAGGGGCCGACCTCCTCCCTGATGGACTCACGGTACACGACGGTGGGCTCCGTCTGGATGAGGTCGAGGCCGTACAGGCTCTTTATGTCCTTCACCGCGATCTCCAGGTGCAGCTCACCCATTCCGGCTAGAAGGTACTCGCCCGTCTCCTGGTTGATTGTCGTCACCAGGTTGGGGTCCTGGATGCTCATCTTCTGCATAGCGTCGATGAGCTTGGGCAGGTCGGTGGGCTTCTTGGGCTCAACGGCTATCGTCAGGACGGGATCCGAGGAATACTTTATCGACTCGAAAGGTGTGGCGGTGTCCTTGAGCGCCTCGTTTACTATGGTCTCGCCCGCCCTCGCATCGGACAGGCCTAGGAGCGCTACTATGTTCCCTGCGGGTATCTCATCCACGATCTCGCGGTACTGGCCCATGTAGATGCTGACCTGCTGAGCCTTGAACACCTTCTCCGCGCCTAGCAGGTAGAGGGTCTCGCCTCTCCTTATGGTGCCGCTGAACACCCTGCCTGTGCTGACTACGCCGGCCTGCGGGTCGATGACGATGTTGGTGATGCAGATGACTAGTGGGCCGTTGGGGTCGACCGTCATCATGGATTTGCCCATCTCGCTGTCGAGATCGCCCTTCCAGATGTGTCTTATACGCTTGCCCTGGTGTTGATTGGGGTTCGGCAGCTTGTGGACGGCCATGCCTAGGATGGCCTCGTGGAGTGGCATCATCTTCTGGATCTCCTCCAGCCTGCCGTCGGCGTACATCTTTATGATGTCGGGTAGCGTCAGGCCATTCTTCTGGAGTATAGGCAGGGTGAAGCCCCACAGGTCCAGCGCTGACCCGAAGGCCACCTCACCCTTGGCAGCGTTGATGGTCCACTCGTTCTTGACCTCGTCTGAGCCATATATCTGAACGATCTCGTTGAACTTGTTGATGATCCTGAGCAGCTTCTTCTGGATGGCCTGAGGGTCCATCTTCAGCTCCTTGATGAGCCTGTCGAACTTGTTGATATAGAGGACGGGCTTCACCATCTCGTCGAGGGCGAGCCTGAGCCTGACCTCCGTCATGATCTGGAACTCCTCGACGGCGTCCACGAGCAGAATGCAGCCGTCCAGCGCCCTCATGGCCCTGGTGACCTTCCCAGAGAAGTCCACGTGGCCTGGTGTGTCGATGAGGTTGATGACGTATTGTTCATTGCTCTCCTCGTACAGTAGGCTGATGTTGGCGGTCTTGATGGTGATGCCTCTTCTCTGCTCCTCCTCCAGGTAGTCCAGCGCGCGGGCTTCGCCTGCGCGGGAGGGCGCCATGAGGCCGGCCTGAGCCAATAGGCTGTCGCTCATGGTGGTTTTACCGTGGTCGATGTGAGCGATGATGCCTATGTTCCGGACCTTGTCCCGATTATGCATCAGTTTAAGGATCTCTTCTGTCTGCTTGAATCGTGGCATTACTAGGTCAATTCCTTACCGTAATTTGACTATAGACAGAGATAAGAGTCTTTTAAACCCTTTCTTAAGGTAAAAATACTTAGCGGCGCCGTCGCTGTTCTATATAGGGTTACGGGCCGGTAATTATAGGGTAGTGGGGTAAATACAGTTCAGGATGAAGAGTGAAAATGTGTGAGGTGGCGGTCTATCTGTCGCTCTTACGTTTGACGATTGAGCAGATGTCGTTCTCGGCCTTCAGGACGTTGTCGATGCTGATTGTCGCTATGGCTGTGCTGTACTCGCTGACGATCCTCAGCTCCCACGCGATCTCGTTGACGTGGGCCGACACCTGCGGGTCGTGGTTCTTCTGGAACTCCTTCAACAGGCTGTCCTCTTCCAGGTCAACCGCCTCGTAGAGGTCCACGGCGTCGCTGGCCAGCTTCAGGTCGTTCTCGAAGAGGCTTTTCATGGCCTGGTCGAACATGTTGAAGCATATCTGGCATATCTGGCTGAGCCTCTCGATGAGGCCCTCGTCTGACTCGTCCCTGAAGGGCTCCAATTCTATGATGTTCTTGGCCACGTTGTTGAGCCTGTCCGCGATCATCTCAAGGTACCAAGCGATCAGGTTGTGCTCAACGATCTCCATGGGGTCAACGATGCCGATGGACTCTGAGACAAGTCTGCTCTGCTGGGCGCTGGCGAGGAGCCTCGCTAGGAGCCAGAATATGGTGTCCGCCTCGTGCTCGCGTGCTATTGCGTCCTTGGCGAGCTCCATGTCGCGGTCGATGAGGGCGTCTATGCTCTCCTTGAACATTATACTTGTTATGACGTAGAGGCGCTTAACGACGGTGTCCAGGGGGAAGTTCTTAGGGTCTATGCTGCACTGGAGCATTAGGTGCCTGTCGCTCTCCTCGATGATGCCTATGCCGAGGAGCTTCTGAGTGACCTCCCTGATGCTCTCGATCTGCTCCCTCATGAGGCGCCTGCTGGACTCGACCCTTATGAGGTTCCTGCCCAGCACGTAGTTGCCTACGATGACCCTGGCCAGCACCTTGGTGTTGTCACAGTAGTCCACGTTGACGACGAATACGCTGCTGCCCTCAGCCTTTGTGGGCTCGGGCGTGATCCTCAGAGCCCCGTCGTTCTCCTCCGTGATGAACACTGTGTCTCCTTTGGTCACCCCCATTTTCTTGGCCCAGTTCATGGGTATTGAGACTGATAGCGTCGAGTACCCTACTTTCTGTATCTTTCTAGGCTCCATTTACTTCACCGTGACGGTATATATTGGTACCAACCTTAACGGGTGGGTACTATTAAGTACATAGGTTGGGTTCACCCTGATGGCTGAGGTTATTACCATCATTAACCTCGCAAAAGAATAATTACAAGCTTATAAAGTATCCTTTAGTAAATTTTTCGTAGAAGCTTTCTCTTCTTCACAGGATTACTCCTTCCCCGAGCAGCTTCGGGAAGCCCGGGAAGTACAGTTTCAGGTACACAAGCAGGATTATGGACAGTACGATCATCGCCAAGACCCCGTAGTCGAAGCCTGTCATCCTCAGCTCGTAGAGGTTGGTCCTCTTCTCGGTGGCGCCGAAGGCCCTGCTCTCCATGGCCTCGGCCAGCTCAAGGCTCCGCCTGATGGAGTTGATTATGAGGGGCAGCAGTATTGGTATGTATTTCCTGACCCTCGCGATGAAGCTGCCCTTGTCCAGCTCGAGGCCCCTGCTCCTCTGTGCGTCCATTATGGTCTGGGCCTCGTCGGCCAGCACAGGCACGAACCTGATGGCGGTGATGAAGGCGAAGTTGAACTCGTACGGTATCCTAGCCTTCTCCAGGGCCAGGCTCAGCTTGTCGGGGCTCGTTGTGAGGAAGAATATGCTGAAGCTGGTCACAAGCACTATGAACCTGAGAGTGAGGGCCATGCTGTACTCAAGTATCCCGTACGTCAGCACTCCGCCTCTAAAGTAGTAGAAGCTGGCCAGGTTGGTGACGAAGATGATGGCCGCGATGAAGGAGGCGCCCCTGATGGACTTCAGCCACTCCCCCGTGACCTTAGCGTAGACCACCAGAGGCACCTGTATGACGAACACGATTGCGAGGGGCACAATCTCTAGGAACATGACGGACGTCGCGAAGAAGACCATCGTCAAAAGGAACTTTACGCGTGGGTCCATGTTGTGTATGGGGGTGTCGCCGCGAGTGAACCTCAGGCTCTCCAGCAGACTCATCTCTCCACCTCCTTGAGGTGACGCACAAGTATGTCGTATGCCTCGTTAACGTCCAGGACGTCTCTGGGCAACCCGTGCGCCGACAGCATCCCGAAGAGCCGCGTGATCTCCGGCTGGGCCACGCTGCACTCACTCAGCTTCTCCGGGCACGTCATGATCTCCTTGGCGGAGCCCTCCCCCATCACCTGGCCTCGGGCCATGAGGACGATCCTCGGCTGACTCTCGGCAACGAACTCCACGTCGTGGGTGACTATCACTACCGTCTTGCCCTGGGTCTGGAGCTGCTTCAGGAAGTGGCGGAGCCTCTCCTTCTGCCCGTAGTCCTGCCCCACGGTGGGCTCGTCGAGAACCAGTATGTCGGGGTCCCAGGCTAGGACAGAGGCCAGGGCCACCCTCTTGCGTTCGCCGCCGCTGAGGGTGAAGGGGCTCTTGTCGCGGTACTCCCCCAAGTCCAGGAGGTTCAGGGCCCACTCCACGCGTTTACCTATCACCGGCTCGCTGAACCCGAAGTTTCTGAGGGCGAAGCTTATCTCCTTCTCCACCGTCTCCTCGAAGAGCTGGTCATCGGAGTTCTGGAAGACGAGGCCCACTCTGCGGGAGAGCTCGGCCACGCTTGTAGAGGATACGTCCACATCGTCCACGAGGACCTTCCCCGTCTGGGGCCTCAGCAGACCGTTGAAGTGCTTCACCAGAGTCGTCTTCCCAGCGCCGTTCTCACCCATGATGGCCACGAAGTCGCCGTGGTGGATGGTCAGGTCGACTCCGTTCAGAGCCTTGACCTTACCGGGGTACGTGAAGTGGACGCCTTTGACCTGTATCACCGGCTTGTGGTGGAACTCTCCGGCGTAGCTGTCCAGTGAGCTCATGTCCGAGGCGGGCTCTGAGCGCGTCACCGAGATGTAGGGCTTCAGTGACTCGTAGAGGGCCCCCGCTGAGACGGGCAGCTTGTCGAGCCTCAATCCTTTCGCCTTGAGCCTCCGCGCGAGCTCCAGGACCCTCGGCGTTCCCACGCCCAGGAGGCGGATGGACTCGTCGCCAAATACATCTGACGGAGTGCCATCGCTCACGACGCCGCCGCCGTCGAACACTATTATCCGGTCCACGTACTTGGACGCGAGGTCCATCCTGTGCTCGATGAGCAGGATGGTTATGCCGTACTCCTCGTTGAGTTTCCCAAGGACGCCGAAGATGCGCTCGGCGCCCACGGGATCGAGGAACGCGGTGGGCTCATCCATCACGATGATCTGGGGGTGCATGGCGAGGATGGAGGCTATCGTGAGCCTCTGTTTCTGGCCCCCGGACAGCTCGTGTGTAGCCCTCTGCCTTAGAGCCTGGATGCCCGTGTTCTCCGTGGCCCAGTCTATCTCCTTGAGCATCTGCTCCTTGGGCACGCCCAGGTTCTCCAAGCCAAACGCTATATCTTTCTCCACCGTGAGGGCGAATATCTGGTTGTCAGGGTTCTGAAATATGAGGCCCACACACTGGGCCAGCCTCATAATGGGGTTCTCCCTGGTGTCGAGGCCAGCGACCTTGACGGTGCCCTTCATCTCGCCGCTGTAGAATTTAGGTATCAGGCCGTTGAGGGCCCTGCAGAAGGTGGTCTTGCCGCACCCGCTGGGGCCCGTCAGCAGGATGAACTCTCCCGGATCGATGTCTAGGTTCACGTCTCGGAGAGCCGGTTTAGAGGAGTGAGGGTAGGTGTATGATAGGCCCCGCACCTCTATGATCGTCAACGTGTCCGCCCTCGCATCTAGGGGTTTCGATAATGGAAGCCCCTGGGGATATAATAGTTATGCCTATAATACTTGTTGCTGCTCCAGCTTACCTTTGATGACCTCGAAGAACCTCTTCCTGAAGGCGTCTAGGGAGCCCGTGCAGTTAACACCCGCAGCCGTCGGGTGGCCGCTCCCCGAGCCACTGAACTCCGCCCCCAGCTGGGACGCCAAGTCACCCAGGTGGACACCCGTGAGGACGCTGAACTCGTTGGTTGAGCGCAAGCTCACCCTGACCTCGCCCTTCTCCTCCCCGCCGACGGCGGCCAGGTCCGCCCCAAGGGAGATAAGAGCCCTGGCGCCTGAGGACTGGTACGAGCCTAAGTGGCTGAAGACCACGGCCCAGCGACCGTACAACGCCACCTCGGCCCTCTGCCCCGCCTTCAGGCGGGCCACCTTCTCGGAGTATTCCATGGGGCTCGTCAGGAGGTCCTTTAACCCACTAATGTCACCCACGATGTCCAGCAGCTCCGCGGCCCCTCTGAACGTCTCCGCCCCCCCCATGGAGAAGTGCCTGCTATCGAAGGCCATCCCGGATAGTAGAGCCTTAGCCGTTGACTCACTTGGTTTGACGCTGTGGTGCCTCATTATCCTGTACACAATCTCTGATGTGGACGACGCCCCGGGCTCCAGCAGGTAGAGATCAGAGAACTCCGCTATCTCATGATCATGGATATGGTGGTCTATGAAGACGATGTTGGCCTCGGTCTCTCTCAGGACCTGCTCGTATACGCCGAGCTGGTTCAGGCTGCCCGTGTCCACGACGATGTAGGTGTCAGGTTCGGCTACCGTTGTGGCCTCGCTGATCTCTATGCCTAGGCTTGAGGCGACTGCCCTCGACAACGAGCTCACGTCGTCTGGCAGAATTATCTCGACTTCTGAGCCCGGCCTAAGCACCGTAACCAGCTCCTTGACGCCCTGAGCAGCTCCTATGACATCTGGGTCAGCATTGTGGTGGCCCAGAACCACGACCCTGCGCCCGACAAACTCGGCAAGTCTACCGTAATCTCGCTCCAAGACCGTTTCCCCGGCGAGAACCAGAATGAACTCCGCGGTATAAGTGATAAGATTTTGGTTACGCGGCGGGGTTTATCCCCAGCTCCTTCTGCAGGGTCTCCTGGAGCCCCGTGAGCTTCTCCTTGGTCTTCTCCTCCTGCTTCTGAAGCACCTTGGCCCTCATGTCGAGGAACTCCTTCCTCTCCTCCAGCTCCTTTACGACCTTGTCACGCTCCTTCTCGACGAGGACGGCGCCAACAGACTTGAAGACCTTGGCGTCGCCCGGCACCTCCTTAAGCACCTCCAGCGCCTTGTCCGACTCCGCCACCTCCATCTCTATCCTCTGCCTCTGTGCGAGAAGCTGCTGCATCGTGTTCTGAAGCTGCTGTAGCCTCTGAAGCCTCTCCTGTACCTGGGGTGGAAGCTGAGATACTCCTGACATGTTAACCGCAGAGAATACCATGAAGCTCCGCTTTTAATGTTACCGTAAAAAGGGGGTGAGTGGAGCTACTTCATCCAGTCCCGCCCCAGGGTCTCGCGGGCGATGATGACCTTCTGGATGTTCTGCGCGCCTTCCGCGCCGATGCAGTAGCTCATGATGCCCCTCATACCCATCTCAAGGGGGCACTCCTTGGTGTACCCGTAGGCGCCCATCCAGTACATGACGCGCCTGAACGTATCCAGCGCGTGGTGGGGCGCAAGGTACTTGCACATGCCCAGGTACTTGCTGACCTCAAGGGCCGTGAATGTGCCGTGCTTGTACTTCTGGTCCAGCATCCAGGCCGTCTTGTAGACAAGGCTCCTGATGGCCTCGTGGTGCGCCGCCATGTCGGCCAGGTCGAACTGGACCCCCTGGAACTTGGCCAGCTGCTGGCCGAACGCCTCACGCTCCTTGATATAGTCCATGCCGAGCTCGAGGCACCTCTGGGCCGCCCCGATGCAGCTTGCCGAGACGAGTAAGCGAGCGGCATCGAAGCCTTCCATGGTGTAGTAGAAGCCGCGGCCCGTCTCGCCCAACTGGTATTCCTTGGGGACCTTGACGTTGGTCATCGTGAAGCCCCCTGTGCTGATGGCCATCCTGCCCATGTTGTCGAAGCGCTTGGTTATCTCGACGCCCTTCTGGTTTATGGGCATGAATACCGCGGACATCCCCCTGTGGCCGGCTGCACGGTCCGTGTAACCAGAGACGAAGTACCCTCCATTCATCTCCGTGGCCTCAGCTGTGCCGCTTATATAGCACTTCTCGCCGTTGATGGCCCAGTTTTTCCCTTCAGGCTTTAGGATTGTCTTATACCCGGCGACGTCTGAGCCGCCGCCAGGCTCAGTGACTCCTATTCCAATGAAGCCGTTCCCCTTTGCGGCCCTCCTTATGTAGCCCTCCTTAACGGCCTCTGAGGCTAGCCTGTTGACGACGTAGCCCCAGCTCGCCTGAACGAGGTAGAAGACGGCTGAGGCCACTGATATGTCGGCGTAGCCCATCTCCTCTGCGCCTATGGTCGCAGTGACCCAGTCGGCGTTTGAGCCCCCGTCCTCCTCCGGCAGCGTCAACAAGAGCAGCCCGAGGTCCCCCATCCCCTTGATGAATGAGCGGGGTATCTCGTGCTTCGTGTCGTTCTCCCTCACCTGCTCAAGGGTGAGGTTCTTCGAGAGCCACTCGCGTACAGCCTCACGGAATAGCTCCTGTTCCTCAGTGAACGAAAAATCTACCAAACGTTTTCACCTATTTGAAGCTGGTGTGAATTAGTTAGACCGTATTTAAAACCTTTGACGTGGATCGAACTCGGCTTCGACCGACGACGAAGAACAATGCGTGACCTCATATACCCATGCAGCCAACTGTTAGGTGGTTATCCATGAAGATCCTCATACTCGGCATGGGCCTCATGGGCCCAGCCATAGCTAAGAACTGCTCCGAGGACCCTGAGGTCACCAAGGTGACGGGCTGCGACATAGACAAGGACAAGCTCGCGTCAGCCAAGAAGTACGTCAACAGTAAGAAATTTGACGTGGCCAGCCTCAGCGTCACGGACAGGGATGCCCTGACTAGGAAGATGAAGGGCTACAACGTTGTCATAAACGGCACAGCCGCCAAGTTCAGCATGGATGTGCTTGAGGCGGCCATGGAGGCCAAGGTCAACGTCGTGGACCTTGCTGGCGGAGGGTACCCCCAGGAGGGAGAGATGTACAGCAAAGCTGTGAAGGCGGGGATCACGGCCATCCCTGGGTGCGGGGTAGACCCCGGGTTGATCGACATACTCTCCGGGCAGGCAATGAGCAAGATGGATGAGGTCGAGGACGTAATGTTCGCGTGCGGCGGCCTGCCTAAAGACCCTAAGCCGCCTCTGGACTACAAGATAGTGTTCGGCGGCACAAGGATGCCTGTGCGCCCGGGCAAGGTGCCCATGATAGTGGACGGCAAGATGGTTGAACTCGACAGGTACAGTGAGGTCGAGTCCATCTTCGTTGAGGGACTTGAGCCCATGGAGGCGTTCCTGGACGGCTTCCCCTCATCCCTTCTGAAGCTCTCACTTGAGAAGGGCGTCAGGAACTTCAGAGGCAAGACAGTGAGATACTCGGGTTACGTCGACAAGATCATGTTCCTGAACGACTTGGGGCTCATCAGCGAGAAGCCTGTGGACTACGAGGGAAAGGAGGTTGTGCCCCGCGAGCTCTTCCACAAGATCATCTACCCCCTCGTGAAGTTCGATACGGCGGCAGGCGACAGGGACATAACGGTGCTGCTGGTGAGGGCCGAGGGAAAGAAGGGGGGCTCGGACATCAGCGTCAGCTACGACATGGTGGACTACTACGACGAGGCGAGCCAGACGACCTCCATGGCCAGGACCACTGGGTACACGGCCGCCATAGTGGCCAGGATGCTGGGCAGAGGAGCCATAAAGGAGAAGGGCATACAGTGGCCCGTCAGGGTGATCAATGGCCTCCTCTTCGAGGAGCTACTGAGGAAGCTCAGGGAGAGAGGCGTGGAGGTCACCGAGACGGTCACGGTGACCCGCGGGGTCTAGCCTCAATATTTTCCATGATGGATATAGAAAAGGTGGGCGATAGCCTACTTGAGGGACATCACGGGTGCGTTGACCGCCGGTATCTCTTTCTCCATTGTCAGGATGGCTCCAACGATGGGCCGCAGCTCTATCCTGAGGGTCTCGTAGGGTCTGCCGTAGATGTCCCGGTGGTTTGTGAGGACGGGTTTGACGTCGTCGCTCTGAATGTTCCTGAAGTTGATGCAGACCTGCATCTTCTCGCCTATCTCCAACAGCGAGTCGGTGTCACCGTTGACGGCCTTTAACGTGGTTATCGTGCCGTTGGTGAATATGCTCGAGTAGATTATGGCGTGGCCTCGAAGATTCGTGTAGGTCATGACCATCTTCGCGTCGCTGCAGTCCACGGGTTCGTGTCCCTGCGCCAGCCTGATGTAGAAGATGAGCTCCTCCAGGCAGACCTCGTCCTGGTTGGCCTCCGTGGTGTTACTGAAGTAGCCCGTGACCCCTGTGTCGGCTAGCAGTGCGCTGCTGGTCTCCTTCATGCTGGTTATGACGGTTGTCTGAGCCTTGTCCGCTGTCAGGAACCCCACGTTGAGTATGACGAAGCTGAACGCGGAGGCTGTTATGACGAAGGCGACGAGAATGATGGCTGTCTCGATCCCCGTTATCCCTCTTCTAAAGTAACCATTGAGTGGCCCTGATCTCATTCTCACATCTCTCCAGGATGTACATCTGGTTTCTCAGCTCAAACCTGATACTTATCGGATTGTCTGTAAAGGCTCTCACAGACACGACCCGAAAAAGGTCTATTCAAATGCGATGAGACGGGTGCCTCGATCAGGTTGTGTCCTGTCGACCCTGTCTCCTAGTGAGGAAGTAGTAGATGACAAGCGATAGTATGGTCGTGACGTGGAATATGGATACCTCAAACGTCGGGTCAAGGAACCTGTAGCTGGTGCGCTGTATCAGCCCCAGTATGAGGGATACAACCACTAATATGGTACAGGTCTTTCTCCAGGACTCGAGTTCGATGCTCATCTCGGATCTATTTCTTCGCCAATAGGTCGATCAGGGGGATGTCCTGGAAGCTCCCCTCTGGAAGGCTTCGGCGGACTGTCATCGGGAGCACGCCCCCCTTCAGCTCCTCTATGGCTATGTCGATGGGGTCGTTGACTCCGGCCAGAAGCTGTACGAGTATAGGGGCCCCAAGGGACACCTGGAGTGCTCTCGCACCTACAATCCTCGCCCTCTCGAAGCGCGTCAGCTTCGGGGGCCCAATCGTTATGTTACTACTCAATTTGATCGCTCAACACTTTCTTCTCTGGGCGTCGCCTCGCTTCGCGGTCTAGGTAATCCCATATATGATTGGGTCAATCAGTTTTACCCAGCGCCTTGAAGCTATAACCCAAACGAAGTGTAGTAGATATAAACGTTTCCTAGGAAGCCTCTGGTCGCCTATTAAGGCTTCGAAAAAGGGTTATGTCTAATAAAATGGGTTTATCGGGGATGTTTTTCGGCGATGACCTCGTTTTTCAATGTGCCGAGTTTCTCCACGCCTGACTCGATCACGTCTCCGACGTTCAAGAAGCCCAGTGGGTGGGCGGCTCCAACGCCCGAGGGCGTGCCTGTGGCGAACACGTCTCCCGCCTCCAGGGTTATGCCGTCCGAGAGGGTGCTGACTATGGTTCTGACGTCGAATATCATGTCCCCGGTGTTGGCCTGCTGCCTGATCTTACCGTTCACCTTGCACCAGAGGTCGAGGCTCTGGGGGTCACCCACCTCGTCCGGGGTCACCAGATATGGGCCCATGGGGGCGAATGTGTCGAGGCTCTTACCCCTGAACCACTGCTGGTGCTGCCTCTGCAGGGTGCGGGCCGAGATGTCCTGGAACGTCATGTACCCGGCGATGTGGTCGTAGACGTCGTCCCTGTCGATGTACTTGCCCTTCTTGCCTATGACGAAGGCCAACTCAACCTCGTAGTCCAGCTTCTCCACGGCTTTGCTGTAGACGACGGGGTCGTAGGGGCCCGTGATGGATGTGGGCGGCTTTGTGAAGAAGATGGGGTGAGGCGGAAGGTCCCGTTCCTTACCCCCCTCCTTGACGTGCTCAGCGTAGTTGAGCCCCAGGCACACGATGTTTTTCCTGGTCCGGGGGATGGGAGCGGCCAGCCTCAGGTCCTTGAGCCTCAGCAGGCCGTTGGTCTTCCCTGCCTTGGCTTTGCCCTCAGCGGCCTTCGCCGCGTCAGCGACCTTGCCCAGGGTCTTCTCTCCCCGGTCCAGCAGCTTGAGCATGTCCAGCCTCGTGTTCAAGGCTTTGTTCACGTCCAGCACGTGCTCTCCCACGAGGGCTCCCAGCCCGTACCCGTCTCCTTTCCTGTACGTTAGTAGCTTCATGTCAGGTGTATGGGCGTAGAATAGGATTTAACGTTATTCACGTCGATCATTGTGGGTCTAAATGATGTCTCGCACACATCTGAAGTCGAATCCGAGGTACCTCGGGACACCTGTGCTGATCGAGGACGGCGTCCGCTCCGTGGTGGAGTTGACCGCCGTAGTTGACATGGCCGTGGACGAGAGGGGTCTCGTCCACGGGGGATTCGCCTTCGGCTTGGCCGACTACGCGGCCATGCTGGCTGTGAACGACCCGTACGTGGTGCTGGGCTCAGCCGAGGTCAGGTTCACTGTCCCCGTAAGGGTGGGTGAGAAGATGAGGGCCGAGGCCAGGGTCGAGAGCGTTGAAGGTAAGCGGAGGGACGTGTCGGTGGAGGTGGATGTGGATGGGCGCCGTGTGCTCAGGGGGAGGATGACGTGCTTCGTGCTCGGCAGGCACGTTCTGGACGCCGCGAAGGCTTCGTAGATAAAGCTTCCGCCGAAGGCTTTTATACGCGTTGAAAGGATATTCGGAAGTTCAGGTGATAGTGCAGCTTGATAATCGATCCTTCCAAGGATGGCTTAGAAAAGGTTCTACGGGACTACCAGATCGAGGCCCTGAAGATCATCTGGGGCAACACGGGTGAGGGGCTCACGTCCCGGGAGGTCTACGAGGCCGTCAACAAGAAGCTGGGCGGCAGGGGCGTCTCCCGCGCCTCCATAATCAACTTCCTCAACTCCATGTGCGACGAGGGCGTGCTCGACTTCGAGGAGGAGACGTGCAAGGGCGGGATGAGGAGGAAGTACTCCAAGGGGCTAGACGAGAGCGGGTTCAAACGGTACATCGCGTCCACGGTGCTTGACAGCCTGATGAAGGACTTCCCGGACCAGACGGTGGAGGCCATAAAGGGGAGCCTGGACGCCGACCAGATCAGGGCCCTAAACGACTAGGCCCGCACAGTTTTTCTCCTCAATGACGCCCTAGTTCATTTATGCGCATAGTTGTGGACGTCAAGGCGGGCTCGAACAGGGACGCCGTTGAGCTGCTCGGGGAGGACCACTACCTCGTCCACGTGAAGGCTCAGCCGATGAAGGGGAAGGCCAACGCGGCCGTCGTGAAGCTGCTTAAAAAGGAGCTGGGCGCGCCGGTTACGCTCGTCGTGGGCCACACGTCCAGCCGGAAGGTCTTCGAGGTGGACGTCTAAACCGTTTTTATACCATTAAAGCGGCTATGTAGGCGTTAGAGATGGTTAAGCCTATCGAGGGGGTGCACGTTGTTCCGGTGGCCAAGGCCGACGGCCTCGACACGGAGGTCTACATCCTGGAATGCGAGGGCGGGCTGATACTAGTTGACACCGGATTCACCCCCGGGTGCATCGCCAGCATCAGGACCGAGCTGGACTCCATGGGCGCGGCCTGGACCGACGTAAAGATGATCATCATCACCCACGCCCACGGCGACCACATGGACAACCTGCCCGCGGTTAAGGAGCTCACAGGCGCCGAGGTCATCGTAGGGCATGGGGACGGCGAGGAGCTGACGGCGAGGACGGGGGTGAAGCCCGACGTTGAGCTGGAGCACGGCGACCTCATAGGGGCCTGCGGAGGCATAGAGATCGTGCATGTGCCGGGTCACAGCGACGGTAACCTGTGCCTGTACCTGAGGGCGAAGAAGGCCATCATCGCGGGGGACACCGTCTTCGGGGACGGCGAAGGTAACCTGGAGGCGCCGCCCGCGAAGTACTGCAGCGACGCCGGGCTCGCGGCCAGGAACCTCAAGATTCTCGTCGACTACGACTTCGACGCGCTGCTGCTGAGTCACGGAAAGAACACGTACAAAGGTGCAAAGGAGAAGGTTCTCAGGCTCATAGATGCCTGCGGCTAGCCCAGCTTGACGATTACGTCCCTGACCTTCTTGCCGGGCTCCAGGCCCAGCTCCTTGGCCTTGCTGGTCACGGCCTTGATCTCGGCGTTGAGGACATCGTCGAAGGTCTTGACGCCTGAGACGACGGCCGCGGCGGCGCCCTGCTTCTCGGCGGCCTCCATGTTGAGGTAGCCGCACATGACGAAGCCCTTCTCGCCCTTGATGAGGAGGAGGGGTGCGACGTTGGGGAGGGTTGACTTCATCCCCTGGAAGGTCTTTCCCTGGATCACGAACTTATCTATCTCGAACACTGGACATCACGAACCTGTCATTTTTAGGGTTGGTGAGTGGTACAAAAAGCCCGTTTAAAGGTTCTACTCCCACCATGCCCACAGTATAGGGTGAGGGGGCAGACTATAAACCGTTTCGCCTGGTTGACTGGTTGTCTCAAATATTTGTTGTTTGTTGTGTATTTCTGTGTTTATGTTATATTTGTGTGTGTGGATTATTTATTCAAGTTTAATACCTGTTCTATCTAATTCTATTTCAAAAGCTCTTACAGCTAACCCAGCCTGATTTATAACAGTAATAGCTAATTCATCAGTTATTATTGTAGGGATTTCCCATTTATTTTCATTAAAATTATAATGTATGTACAATCCTTTAGTTCTAAGATCGTGCATTTTTTCTAAAAATTCTTCATCTGATACTAACTCGTATTCCCCTTTCCTAAATTTTTCGATATATTCTGGTTCTAACCCTTGAGATGCCATTAAACTAAGATCAATCGCTCGTCGAGCCTTAGCAATTTTAATAAAATGACAATAGCTGTCCTTCCACATTTTTTTTGTAATAAAATCTTCATTATGATGATCAAGGATTAAAACTGCTTTACCAATTTCTTCCCAGGAATAGAACCCCATTAAATACGAAGAGGTCCCAAGCCTATTGTTAAAAGCCTTGACTGCTTCAATTTCAAGGCGTTTAGCATTCTCATAACATAACTTGATTCCTTTTCTATAAGAACTCTAAAATATTCTCATCCATTACAATTCACAATATTAAGATGAATTTCACATTATAATAAAAGTATTGAATCCAAATCATCAAAAAAATAGGAAAAACTCAAACTGTGAATGCGCGACAAATTCACGAGCGAGGAGTTTTATAAAGTTAAAAATCTAGGTATACATTAGGGTGTAAGCGAAATGGGGCTGGTTTCATAATGAAACAGTTAAAGGAAGAAGATCGGTATGAGATAGCTCCAGGTGTTTTCAGGGATTATGTGAAGTCGCATCCAGCATATAGAAGTAAGTGGCGAAAGGCAAGAAAACAGGTTTTAAAACGAGATAACCATACCTGTCTCTTATGTGGAATAACACAAGAAAAACTATTAGAAAACCCCACGGGAGTTCGACCAAAAGATTATCTCAATGTCTGCCATTTAGGAGAGAAAGAAAACTTGGAATTAGGTATGTTAGCCACTTTATGCTGGAATTGTCATAAAAAAATTGATGGAAAAATATCCGAAAAAAATGAACAAGGAAAAACAATTGGATATATACACGATAAAAAATTGAGTGAGGAGTATACAGCGAAACTTAAACAGATATTAAATAAAAAAGGTTTATTTCTTTAATAAGTGTGTGCGGTTCTGTGTTGTTAAGGATTATTGGTGTGTTCTCTGTCCAAGTATTGCTCTAGGATTTTTACAATTATTATTGATAGGCTTCCTTCATAGGGCGAGAAGTAACCAGATGGGGTAACATTTTTTAGATAAATCTAATTCATATTATCCATGCCTCGCGGGGGTGAAATAGGAAAATTGGCCCAAGCCATCATAGCGGCGGGAATCGTGATAATCGCGCTCGCGAGTTACCCCCCGACACGTGAGTTAATCGAAAAGTTGATCGGCGCCATCGGGGGTTAGAGAACCATCCCAAGGCACAACCTTTTTTTAATTTAAATAAAAATAATAATAATAATGGAAGTAATTGGGGTTATTTTAATATTATTAGCATTTTTAATACTAGGTTGGGTGTTTCCCGTGGTCAAGGAATTTATTTTTATTATAATCCGCCTACTACTCGGCCTTATCGAGTGGATAGCTAAATTGATCGGGGGTTAGGCGGCGGGGAATCCGTTTCTATTTAGCTTCGTGTTTAACGTAATTTCCGAGGTGTTTCATAGTGTGTACGCTTGATAATTAATGCTTTTACTTAAATTCAGATGACACAAGAAACAACAACTAGTTATTGATCCTCTACTATACACAGTTGTTTAATATATGTGTTAAATGTTGAGTGTATGGTGTTAGGCACTTATACTAATCTTCTTCGAAGCTTAGCTGGAGCCTTCATACGCTATGGGTTAGTGGGGTTGAGAGATTACTGTGGTTGTACAGAACGTGATTATTTTTTGGGTTGCATTTAGCTAAAAAACGTTGGGCCAGGGCTCTCCCCGTTCGTGGCTTTCGGTGGCTGCGCCTATTTATAGTACAGGGGGAACGCGGTGTATATCTTCACGCCGAGGACCAAGTTCTCTATGGTGATCCGTTCGTCCGGCTGGTGTGCCTGGCCGGTGAGGCTGGTGCCATAGCCGAGGCTGGGGATGCCCGCGATCTTGCTTGTGCTGACGCCGTCTGTGCCACCCGTGAGTATCTTCATGTTCACTGGTTTGCCGGTTATCTCGCCGATGAGCCCCGTGAACTGCTTGGCGAAGCTGCTGCCGGGGCTCTCGTAGTAGCCGGCCGTGTCGGTGGGCTTCACCTGCCTGGACGTCACCACCTCCAGGCCGTCTATGCTCGACTCCTTCACCAGCTCCTTGATGCGCTGCACCACCTTGGCTGGATGCGAGCCAGGCGTGAGCCTTATGTCGAACTCTGCCTCAGCGTAGTCGGGGACCACGTTGATCTTCACGCCTCCGCTGATCATGTTGCAGGCGACGCTGGGATTGTAGAAGTTGTTCTCCACGGCCTTCAGCTGCTCGGGCGTCAGCGGCTGAGCCACCTTGTAGTACTCTACGCTGCTGTCTATGGCCGGCTTGAGTTCCTTGGGGTAGTCCAGCTTGAAGCCGCCTATCTTCTCCACCCACGGTATGCCCTTGATGAGCTTGGTGATGGCGTTGTCCCCCAGGTACGGGGTGCTCCCGTGGGCGGTCCTGCCCCTGGCTATGAGCTTGACGCCGGCGCCGCCCTTGCAGCCCAGGTCTATGCTGGGGGCCTCGGGGCCTCCGCCGTTGCCGTCGCCGATGACGCATATTTCTCCCTTGAACCTGCCCGTCTCGGCCAGCCACCTGGCCCCGGCTCCTCCGCCGATCTCCTCGTCGGCGGTGAACCAGAACTCCACTGGGTTGGGGACGTCCTTCATCTCGTGGAGGATGCGGGCCGAGACCATGGCCGCGGCGCAGGAGCCCTTCATGTCGCTGCTGCCTCTACCCCAGACGCAGCCGTCGGCTATCGTGCCGCTGTACGGCGGGTACGTCCAGTTCTCTGGCTTGCCCTCTGGGACCACGTCGATGTGGCCTACCCAGAGCACCTTCTTCTTCGACTTGCCCTTTACCTTGGCCACGATGTTGGGCTTCTTGGGGTCCATGGCGTGGACCTCGTTCTCTATGCCGTACCCGTCCAGGTACTTCTTGATGTATGCGACGACCTCGTCCGTGTACCCGTTGGGGTGGGCTGAGTTGAACTTCACGAGGCCGGAGGTTAGCTCCGCGACCTCGCCGCTGGCCGCCTCGGCCAAGCCACCTATCTTCTTTAGATCCATGGGGTAAGATGGGTGTTCGGGGGATAAAAGATTGATTCATGGTTTGGTTGATTCTCTATATGCAGTTATAGGATATTATACGCGGTTAGTAAATCTGTGTTCGATCTCCACCCCTCTAATGGGCATAATCTTATCCTCACCTCAAACTCACTCTTAGCCAGTGAATGATGATGATTGAAGTTAGTACAATCTTATCCTTAATCCAAGCCACAGGCATAGTAGTTGGTGTAGTATACTACATCCTAAACATTCAGAATAATAAAAGAACCCAAGAGATCGCGGTGAAGAACCAAGAACTTGTTCTAAAATCACAGGATCAGACCCTGGAAACCAGACAAGCCCAATTATTCATGCAGGTCCTCAACAGGTTCTATGAGTCAGATTTTTTTGATAAATACACACAGGTTCTCTCCTGGAAGTGGGTAGACTACGACGACTTTATCCAGAAATACGGTTGGAAGAATAACCCCCAGGCATGGTACTCTGAAGGCTCCATAGCAGCGTACTTTGAGGGCATAGGCCTACTAATTAATCTGGGATTATTGGACATCAAGTTGGTGCATGGTCTCCTCTTCAGACACGTGAAGCTATTCTGGGAGAAGATTAAACCCGTCTCACTGGAGATGAGGAAAAGATTGAAGATACCTCATGTCGATCAGTGGGTCGAGTACCTTTATGGTGAGTTGATGAAATACGATGAAGCGTTACTTAAATCATGAGAATGTCTCGCTCCAACTATGCTCCTGTAATTTCCATTCTCCTTTTTCTTTCCTGAAGATACTGAGATAATGACCATGGACTCCCTCGTTTCCTTCACTGTACTGTATATAATAGGAACCATACTCCCAAGCTAGGTCAGCTTTCTCGGATACCTCAACGTTCAACTGTTTGCCACCTATTGCGTGAATCCGTGCTTGGGAGTCTTCTATCATCCTAGCTTTGACTGCGTCTATTCCTTTAATCGGTTGATCGTTGGGTGGCAGCAGCATCACGTCAGGGCACAAGTATCTAACGGCTTCTTCTATTTCGGTGGAGCTATCAATTGTGAGCTTCTTCATAATTTGCCCTATTTTTTTCTTCTCCGTCTCGAGGACGAGGTTCACCATAACAGTCACTTTTTATAGGTTCAGGTTACTCCAGCTCTGCCCCGCAAATTTCCACTGGCCGTCGATCTTCTTATACAAAGAGATGTAGTAACCCTTCTCAGTGACGAGCCCATCAGGTCTCTGCGTTTTAACACTGTATTTACCGAAGTCGTATGCAAGGTCGCCTGACTCTGAGACCACTATCCAGTCTGGTCCCTTTGGTGTCCCCAGATTGATCTTGTTTTTAATCATCCCCTCGATAACTGGACGGATGGCTTTCACCCCCACTATGGGAGGAGCGTTCGGTGGCATGAGTATAGCGTTATCGACGAAGTAGCTCAATTCATCGTCGACGTCTCTGTTATGGTCGACGAGAAGCTTAATGTTAAGTTCACGTATCTTTCTCTTCTCAGCTTCAACATCAACTTTCAAATCATTAGCACCCTGATTTTAGTTTAATCGTTCAATAATAAAAAACCTATGAAAAAACCCGAAATAGTGCGCTATTTTATTTATTCCACGTTCAACCGTATTCTTTAGTTAGACGGACTTAGAGCATCAATCACTCTTATTCTTCAAAATTTTTACATGTACCATGCTGGAGCTTGAGGACCGGTTGTTGGTTCGATTTAATAATGGGTCCAGCGTTTAAAACAAGATTATACAATGGATCAGGCTCTCATCGATAACCTCGTGATGTTCTTCGCCTTGACATACTATCTCCTACTGGTTACCGTCTACGTTCTCCGGGCACACGAAAAATCGGGGCTGGAGATAAGACTGGGGCCTCTGTTCAGCGCCCAACTGATCCCGTTCACTGGGCTTTGGGCAGTGAATCTGATCTATGGCTTCAACGTGAGCCGCCTCGTTGCCCTGGCACCGATAATCATGTACCTTCTATACGATCTATGGTACAGACAGATCACTCGGCGCAAGCCTGCTCACCACCCTGAACAATGGCCTCTGGAGCTGAAGGTGTATCTGCTGCTTCTGATGGCGGGAAGCATAGGCTTGAACTGGTACGGCTATATCGTCGCGAAGCTCTACGGGTGGACACTGGTCTGCTCCTTCTTCGTCATGATGGGCTCCTTCGGCTACTACCAGTACATGCACAATAAGAGAAAGGAAACCCAAGAGCCAAACAAGATATAAAAAAAAGTGTATGACCCTGTAGCGAGTAATAGGGCTAGTATAATCAGGGTATGGTGCGGTTCTCCATGTGGTCCCACAGGGTCGCCATGGCCTTGGGTAATAGTTCCTGTATGTGGAGCTGGTACGGGCACCTGGACTCGCATGCGCCGCAGTGGATGCAGCCGTCCAGCTTCTCCTTGGCGTCCCTGACCTGCTCGGCCCTGGCGTCCGTCCACCCCATCCTGCGGAGCATCTGCTTCTCTGCCCGCAGGATGAAGCTGATGGGTATCTCCTGTGGGCATGGCTGGCAGTAGTCGCATCCGCGGCAGAACATGCTGCCCAGCTCACGCTTGTCCTGCTCGATGAGCTCGTACTCCCGGGACGTGAGCCTCATGTCGCCGAGCCACACCCTGACGTTCTCGTCCACCTCCGCTACGCTTAGGGTGCCCGGAATCGCGAGGTCTATGTCTGGGTTGTTGTAGACGTACTTCAGCGCCGTGTTGGCGTTGCTGAAGGCTCCTCCGCCGAAGGGCTTCATCGCGATGGTCCCCACGTTCAGCTGCCTGCACAGCGGCAGGACCGTCTCCTCAGGCTTGGTGATTATGTAGTTGTACTGCACCATGAGGGTTTCGAAGTGGCCCGACCTGACCAGCTCCGCGGCCAGGTCCGGGTTGTGGCTGGTGACGCCGATGTGCCTGACCATGCCCTCCTCCCTGGCCTGGAACACGGCCTCCAGGGCCCCGCCCTCTGCCTGTGTCTGCTTCCACTGGTCCACGTTGGCGACGTTGTGGAGCTGGTAGACGTCCACGTGGTCTGTCCTCAGGTTCTTGAGGCTCGTCTCCAGCTCCCTGAATATGCCTTCAGCTGTCCTCTGGTGGCTCTTGGTGGCCAGGTACACCTCGTCGCGGACATCCTCCAGGGCCTTCCCTATGCGCTCCTCGCTGTTGGTGTAACCGCGGGCCGTGTCAAAGTAGTTTAGGCCGTGCTCGTAGCACCGCCTCACAACCTCCACGGCCTCCCGCTCGGAAACCCTCTGAATGGGGATGCCGCCGAAGCCCATGGTCTTAACCTTGAGGCCGGTCCTGCCCAGTATCTTCTCCTTCAACGGTGTTCAAGTCCTCATGCATGCGGCTGAATATAAGTTTCCTAGGGCAGGTGGATGGCTATATATAATCTGGCCTGTTGTAGGTTTCACCATGTCTCATCCTGTCGCCGTCGATAATCCCGGTGAAAGGGTCCTGCTGATGGGCAACGAGGCCATCGTCCGCGGCGCCGTCGAGTCCGGCGTCGCCCTGGCCTCAGGCTACCCCGGGACACCCTCATCCGAGATAGGTGACACCTTCGCCAGGGTCGCTAAGGAGCTGGGCATCCACTTCGAGTGGAGCGCCAACGAGAAGGTTGCCATGGAGGTGGCCTACGGGGCCTCCATGGTGGGCAGGCGCTCCATGGTGAGCATGAAGCACGTGGGCCTCAACGTGGCCCTTGACATCGTGAACCTCATGAGCCTCAGAGGCGTCAATGCTGGACTCGTCTTCGTCTCCTCTGACGACCCGTCCCAGCACAGCAGCGGCCAGGAGCAGGACAACAGGTGGCTCGCCAAGCAGAACAACCTGCCCGTCCTAGAGCCCTCAAGCCCCGGCGAGGCCAAGGAGATGGCCAAGTACGCCTACGGACTCAGCGAGAGGGTGCGGCTCCCCGTCATGCTCAGGACCGTCACACGCCTCAGCCACATGCGCAGCGACGTGGCCCTCGGCCCCATAAACAAGGATGACAGGCCCGTGGGCTTCGACTGGCAGGGCTTCAGCTACCGCGTCGCGGGCTTCAACAACCTCTTCTACAGGGAGCGGGAGCTCAACGAGAAGGAGGATAAGACTCGCGAGGAGTTCGAGGCTCTGCCCTTCAACGAGCTGAAGCTGAAGGGCAGTGAGAAGCTCGGAGTCATCGGAGTCGGGTTCAGCTTCACCTACGTCGCGGACGCCCTGGAGGCACTGGGAGCCAAGGACATGGTCGCATGGCTGAAGCTGGCCTCACCCCAGCCGCTGCCCAACAGGCTCGTCTCCAGGCTCCTCAAGGCTGTGGACACCGTGGTAGTGGCCGAGGAGGTGGACCCCTTCGTGGAGCTCCACGTCAGGGCCCTCGCCAAGGACGCGAATCCATCAATCAAGGTTCTGGGCAGGATGAGCGGCGACCTGCCACGGGAGGGGGAGCTGAGCCACGAGCTGGTGGACGGCCTACTAAGCAGGCTGCTCGGGGCAAAGGCGCCCGCCGTCGATAGGCCCGAGCTGGAGAAGGAGAAGAAGGGGCTCCTCTTCGACAGGATGCTCACCATGTGCGCCGGCTGCCCCCACAGGTCAAGCATCTACGCCCTCAAGCAGGCCGTCAAGCAAGTGAAGGGCGACCTCATGAACGTGGTGGTCAACGGCGACATAGGCTGCTACGGGCTGGCCCACGCGCCGCCCATGGCCTTCGAGGACACCTACTTCTGCATGGGGGCCAGCCTCGGCGTCAGTCAGGGGATGCGGCGCTTCGGCGTGGACACCATCGCATGGATCGGTGACGGCACCTTCTTCCACGCCGGCATCCCGGCGCTCCAGAACGCAGTCCACAACGGGGCCCCCATAAAGATTGTTGTGGCCGACAACCAGGCCGTCGCCATGACCGGGTTCCAGACCAACCCCCAGCTGGGCCGCACCGCCATGGGCACCAAGGTGGACCCCATAATGATCGAGGACGTCGCCCGGGCCTCAGGCGTCAAGCACGTCGAGGTGGTGGACCCCTACGACCTGGAGGCCGCCGAAGAAGCCTTCAAGAGGATGCTCCGGGCCGAGGGCGTCGCCATGGTCATCGCCCGCCGCACATGCGCCATGGTGGCCGTCAGGAACATGAGGCCCGGCAGGCCACCCACGTACGCCGTTGACCAGGACGCCTGCGTCGGGTGCAGGACGTGCCTCAACGATTACGGGTGCTCCGCCCTGGTCTGGGACGAGGACGCGGGCAAGGCCAGCATAGACACCACCCTCTGCATGGGGTGCAGCAGCTGCGCCCAGGTCTGCCACGTGGGCGCCATCCACAGGAGGGACCAGCAGTGAAGATCGTGATAGCGGGCGTGGGAGGCCAGGGCACCCTCCTAGCCTCGCGGCTCCTGGCAGAGGCCGCCATCAACGCGGGCATGCCCGTGAAGATAGGCGAGACCTACGGGATGGCGCAGAGGGGCGGCCCCGTCATGGGCCACGTCCAGATCGGCGGCGGCGCCCTGAACCCCCAGATCAGGAGGGGCGAGGCCGACGCCCTGCTGGGCTTCGAGCCCGCCGAGGCCGTCCGCAGGGGCGTCACGTACCTGAGGGAGGGCGGACTGGCCATAGTCAACACGCGGGTCACGGCCCCCGTGGAGGTCATCTCGGGGATGGCGCCCTACCCGGACACGGGCCGGATGATGAGCCTCCTCGGGAAGGTCACAGACAACGTCAGGAGCTTCGACGCCACGGGGTTGGCCGAGGAGGCCGGCGACCCCATAACCACCAACATCGTGATGCTGGGGGCCCTCACCGCCAGCGGCGCCCTCCCCTACGGCGAGGACGTCATGGTGGCCACCATCAAGGCCGGCCTCAGGCCACAGTTCATCGACCTCAACATGAGGGCCTTCCAGCTGGGCAAGAGGGCCTACACGGGTTCCTGAGCCCCCAATCCACATTCCCTTTTAGGCGAACCCCCACCACCTGTATCCATCTTGTCGAAGCTGAGGCTCATCGTCACCGTGCTCGTCGTCGCGGTCATCGCGGCCATCGGGCTATCAATGCTGAACAAAGGCGACGTTGAGCCTACCGCAAACGAGCCCGAGCCGCCCGTCGAGGAGCCTGAGGAGCCAGCTGAGCAGCCATCGAGGCAGGAGAAGCTGCCCCCAGACATATCCAAGTGCACCCCGGAGACCGACAGGCACCCCCCGGTCCTGTACAGCTTCCTCTGGGAGGACCCCGTCCCCCTGCCCGGGGGCGTCAACACGGCGGGGGCCGAGGACTCGCCCTTCATGGCACCGAACGACGAGACACTGTACTTCTTCTTCACCCCCGACGTCAGAATACCAGCCGAGAAGCAGCTCTTGGACGGTGTGTCAGGCATATGGGTTTCCGGGAAGACCAACGGCACCTGGGGCGAGGCCACAATGGTCCCCCTGGGCACCGGAGATATACACCTTGACGGGGCAGCCTACGCCTCCGAGGACGAGCTCTGGTTCTGCTCGGCCCGCGTCGGCAACTACGAGGGCCTCGACTTCTGGGCGGCCGACATAGTCGGGGACGGGTACACGAACATCAGGAACGTGGGCGAGGAGCTCAACGTGGAGGTCGAGGTGGGTGAGCTCCACATCACAGCCGACGGCAACAGGATGTACTACCACTCCGAGAGGCCAGGGGGCCTGGGCGGCATGGACCTCTGGTACATCGACCGGGAGGGCGACCACTGGAGCGAGCCCATGAACGCAGCTGAGGTGAACAGCCCGGAAAGCGAGGGTTTCCCCTTCGTGTCCCTTGACGGCCAAGAGCTATGGATCACCAGGTGGTACAGGGGGACGCCCGGCATATTCAGGTCGAAGTTGGTTGATGGCGCGTGGAGTGAGCCCCGGCTCATCCTAGGCATCTTCGCCGGGGAGCCCACCCTGTCCAGGGTGGGCAACATCTACTTCGTCCACCACTTCTTCGAGAACAGCCAGATGATCGAGGCCGACATATACGTGGCCTACAGGAAACCAACAGTGGAGCCAATCGACCAGATCACTGAACCCGATGACGGATACCTGATGGGTGTGCTCCCCAACCCCGCCGCGGGGCAGAGCTTCGAGGACGCCTACTCTGAGGCGTCGGAGTTCACGGACCTGGTGCCTGTGTGGGGCAGACCCTCGACGTTCTACGAGCTACCCGGCGAGCTGGAGGGTGAATGGGGGAGCGTCTTCGTGGACCAGCTCACAAGAGGAAACGGCATGGCTCCCCTGATCCACCTCAGCTTCATCGGCGAAGGCATGTCCCTCAAGTCGCCTCCGGGCGTCATGAACCCGTCTCTGAGCAACCCGGAATGGAGACTGGCCTACAAGAGAGCCGCGGTGGAGGCAGTGGAGGCGTCCAAGCCCAGGTACCTGTCGGTGGGCAACGAGGTGAACAGGTGGCTGGAGGCATACGGCTTGGACGGCGACAACGGGTTCATGCACTGGGTCAGCCTGTACGAGGAGATATACGACGAGGTCAAGGAGCTCTCCCCGGAGACAAAGGTGTTCTGCACCTTCAGCAGAGAGATCGTGTCCGAGAACAGGGAGGCCGACCTAGACTTCCTCAGCCTCTTCGACCCCGATAAGCTGGACGTCCTAGCCTTCACCAGCTACCCCCACAGCGTCCAGGGAGTGAACAGGCCCTCAGATGTGCCGCCGGACTACTACTCCAAGGCCGCGTCCATGGTTCCGGGTAAGCCTCTGGGCTTCACGGAGATCGCGTGGCCGTCCCACCCAGCATTCGGCGGCGAACCCGCCCAGGCCGAGTTCATACGACTGATCCCTGAGCTGACCTCGAGCCTAGACGTGGAGTTCATCATGTGGCCGTGGCTCCGCGACCTCGATGAAGACGACTACACGGGGCTGATAAAAGACGACGGCGTAGAGAAGGCGGGCCTCGACGAGTGGAGGGGGCTCCGCCATAGCTCAGCCTAGACGAGGGGGCCCTCCCGGGCTGGTTGGAGGATGAAAAGGGGGTAAGCTGCACACCCTAAAAGGTGGGGTTTTAAACCCTACCGCCTCCCTATCTCTTCGAACAGTGTTGAAGAACAGGTGGGTTCTGGTAGGCCTCGCCTTGATCCTGGCAGGCGTCTTCTTCATCGACTACGTCGCCGAGCTCCTCTACCCCTCAGTTGAGCTAGGGCCCGTCAGGATTCCTGACACCCTCGGTGGAGCCCACACATACAACTTCTACAAGGACACATCCTTCGTCGGAACCTACAACTACAGCGTCGCTAAGGTCCCCGGGGGGGCGCAGGGCGTGGTCTACGCCATGCGCTCAGTGATCTCCATCACTTTTGGGGGTAAACCCCTCACCCTTGAGGGTCTGTACAGGTTTAACTCAGGCTTCAGCCCTGTAAGTTACGGGCTCAACGCCACCGAGGGGGACGAGATCACGTACTATGTGTGCGACTTCAAACCGGGTGCTGTGACTACCTCGGTCAGCTTCAAGGGAGAAACCGTTGACGTTGAGACCGAGCTTGATGAAGGCACGCTTCTCATCGAGAACTCCATGCCCGGCTACTGGGAGATCCTGTTCCAGTCCACGTCCCTGGATAGGGGGAAGAGGTACACCTTTGACGCGTTCATACCTCAGGCCGCCAAAGTTTTCCATGTGACCCTTGTGGTGGAGAAGGACCTTGAACAAGTTCGGGTGGAGGACGGGACGCTGGAGTGCACCGTCATCAAGGCCTCTGATCTGGGTCTCTCATTCTACGTTTACCAGGGGGAGATTGTTCAGTACAGGAACGAGGAGCAGGGCGTCCTCATGAATAAGGTGTCTTGAAGAATGAGGTCCATCGCTTGAGACCGTCGTTTATCTGAAGCCGGAGCCTGCGTGGATTAGGTTCAGGACATGTCCAAGGCTAGGGCTATGGCGCCGTACAGGACCACGTCCTCGCCGATGGGCGTGATCATTATCTCGGGGACCCTATTGATCACGTGTCTAGCTATGTAGCGCTCGATGGGCGCCAGTATAAGGTCCGGGTTGTTGAGCGCTATGCTTCCTCCCACCGTGATGAGCTCGGGGTCGTAGGCGTTCACTATATCGGCGAACCCCACGGCGTTCACCTTCCCTATCTCCTCCACGACCATCAGCGCGTGCTCGTCGTTTTGGCGGGCTGCGTCGAAGATCATCTTGGCCGTGATCCCTTGGGGGTCGCCGCCGCAGAGGTCGTTGAGGAGGCTACTCCTCCACCTGGTGCCCTGTAGCAGGCTTCTGGCGTAGTACGGTATGTTTTTTCCGCCGCTGAATGCCTCCCAGTGGCCAGGGCAGCCGCAGCCGCATATGACGCTGCTGTACGGGTTTATGGTCAGGTGCCCTATCTCCACCGCGTTCCCGTCTTTTCCTGCGAGGAGGTGGCCGTCCACGATGGCTCCGCCGCCCAAGCCGGTGCTCATGGTCACGTAGAATAGGTTGTCTGTCTCGCCGCCCGCCCCGAACACGTGTTCACCGAGTACGCCGGCTGAGCAGTCGTTCATGATCTCCACGGGGGCCTCGAAGGCTGCCCGCAGCGGCTCCGTGACCTGTATCTCCTTGAACGGGTAGTTGGGCGTGTTGGTGATCATCCCCCTGGAGTGGTCGATGGGCCCTATGGAGCCGACCCCTATCGCTACGGGGTCTCCCTCTACCCCGCGTATCATCCTGATGATCTGCTGGGGGACTCCCTCCGCCCCGTTTGCCTGGTCGGTCTCCTCTTGAAGCTTCCTCTTCAAGCCTGACTCGTCGCCACAGGCTACGCGTATGTTTGTGGCGCCTATATCCACGGCTACGTAGGACAAGACTGTTCAATGAAGATGGGTGGGGGAGATAAAAACGGTTACTGTTTGGCCACTATCCTGGTCCTGAGGCTGCCGATCTTCTCCACCCAGGCCTCCAACTGGTCACCCGGCTTGAGGAACAGCCTCGGGTCGGTCTTGCCGTCCTTGACAGGCGTCTGGTCCATGGCCGTGCCGCTGCAGGTTCCCCCGCATATCACGTCTCCGGGGTAGAACACCATGTCCCTGGTGAGGTAGCTCAGCCACCAGTCGAAGCCCCTGATGATGCTCTCCATGGAGCCATCCTGCCTGAGCTCGCCGTTCACCCGCTGCCTTATCTTCAGCTTGTGGGGGTCACCCAGTTCGTCAGCGGTGACTATGCAGGGGCCCATGGGGGCGCAGCTGTCAAAGTTCTTGGCGTAGAAGAAGCCGTCAGGCCCAGGTCTTCGGGCCCCGTCCCTGATGCTCAGGTCGTTCACGATGGTGTATCCGTAGATGCAGCCCGCTGCCTCCTCCTCGGACACGTCCTTGCACCTCTTCCCGATGACCGCCCCGACCTCGACCTCGTAGTCCAGTCTCTGGGTCCTGCTAGGGTACGGGACCTCGGCGTCGGGGCTAACGACGCACCCCGCCATCTTCCAGAAGCCCCACGCCGGGTACTCACCCTTCTCCACCTGCCTCTTGAGGTCATCGATGGTCGTCGTGGTGTCGCCGCGGAGGCTTCTGCCGGCGTCCAAGCTGTGGTCGTAGAAGTTGGCGCCGGCCATCGCCAGCTTGGTGCCCTTACTGGGTAGCGGCGCGTGCAGCTTCACCTCGTCAGGCTTGTAGAGCAGCTTCTCACCCCTGGGCCCAAGCGCGTTTCCCTTCTTAACGTGCCCCACGGCTTTCTTTGCCTCCTGGATGCCTTTCTCGCCCTCCAAGATGAATGCTAATAGGTCTGAGGGCACGCTGGCGTCAGCCCTCGCGTACGGACGCTCATCGCCACGGCTCTTCGCGTACGCGGCGTAGGCGAGGTTTAGGTCTATCACGGAGCCCTCTTCCTGGAGGGCCCCGAGTCTACCAACGTTGAATACGACTAGCTTCATGGGAGTCAGGAATGATGATGCCTCTCATGCATTAAAAGCATTGGCCGGCGAGGATGAGCGGAAAACCAGTGTGGGCCCCGAACGCGAGCAGGGTTCGCCTCGGCTCTACATTTTAGGCGCTATGGGTTCGACCTCTGCAACGACCTTCTCGGGCACCCTATAAAGTATCAGGAACCCGGCGAACACGATGAGCGAAGAAATAACCGCACTAACCTGCAGGCTCACTATGTCTCCGAGAAGGCCACCGATGAGGGGGCCGACGGCCCATGATATGCCGTTAACGAATCCTAGGTAGCCGGCGTATATGCCTTTCTTAGCGGGAATGAGGTTCATCTGCCACGCGAACCACGCCGAGTTTATGAAGGCCCAGTAGAGCCCGCTCAATAGGTAGATCAGGACGAGGAAAGACAGGTCCGGCGAGAAGACGAACGTGAGTTGGTGGACGACGGCCAACAGCACGCCGATCATCATCACCTTCTTGGGCCCATTCTTGTCGACGACCACGCCGAGGAGGGGCATACCGACTAGCCGGAGGAGGAAAGCGACGCTGTTGAAGGCTCCTATCTGGGGCTTTGTGGCGTTCAGTACGTTCACGAGGTAGAGCGTAATTATGGGGCCGAACATGGCGATGCCGAAGCCGCGTACGCTTATCCCCAGGCACCACTTCGTGTAGGGGCCGCCGTCGAGGCTCACCTTAGGCAGGCTTCTGAGCCCCTTCCTAAGCTCCTCGAAGGCCATCCTGATGAGCTGGAAGTTGCTCACGTTCTTCTCGTCCGGGGTCGACAGGCCCAGCCTGATCATCCCGGCCAAGACGAGGTTGAGCACAGTGTAGCTCAGGAAGGTGAACCTGTAGCCTATCGAGGGGATGAGGAAGCCCGCCGCGAAGCTGCCCACGATGTTACCCGCGAACCCCAGCGGGTTGTATATCCCCATGAAGCGGGCCCTCCGCGACGGCTCGAGGACCTCCGCGAATCTAACAGTTATCGCGATCTCGGATATGGAGCCAAGGATGGCTTGGGCCGACGTGGCCAGGATGACCTGCCATGGCATCGTTGAGTATATGACGGGGACGCTCAGCACGGCCGCGAACAGGAATCCCGTGGAGACCATCTTCCACGTCGTGCCGATGCGGTCTCCGAGCCTGCCCCATGCGAGCTGCATGAAGGTCGAGGCGATGCCTGGCATGAACGCCAGGAGGCCCACGTCGAAGGCTGTTCCGCCCAGGTCCAGCAGAAACACGGATAGGAAGGCCCAGACGCCGTTTACTATGCCGTGGATGAAGCTGAAGGTATAAAGGACCTTTGAGTATGTGCCATTTTTCTCTTTGAACAAACCTGTTTGTGCGCCTTCAAATATGCATTATGACTCTGAGGAACATGGACAGTTTATTAAGCATTGTTGACTGGAAATTTGATATTATTAATACAATACCCCGAGTCTGTATTCCACGGTTTTTAACTCCTTAATTTTCTGGTATGTACTCTTCTTGGTAAAGGTAGAAGGGATTAAATCCTGATATTGTTCTGCTTTTCCCATTCCTGAAAGGAGACAAGAGTCTTGGAGATCAGATTCCACGGCAGAGGCGGGCAGGGCGCCGTAACGGGCGTGAGGATTCTCGCCACTGCGCTGTACTACGACGGAAAGTTCACTCAGGGCATACCAATGTACGGGACCGAGAGGAGAGGGGCCCCCGTGGTGAGCTTCCTTCGCATAGGAGACGAGAGGATTAACGAGAGGGACCTGGTCCACGAGCCCGACATGGTCGTGGTCCTGGACCCGCTTCTGGGCAGAACCGTGCCTGTGACGGAGGGCCTCAAGAAGGGTGGCCTGGTTCTCATCAACCACCCCAAGGGTGGCAAGGAGACTGGCCTAGGTGGCAAGTTCAAGGTGGCGACAGTGGACGCCACCAGTATCGCGTTAGAGGTGATAGGGCGCCCCATAACCAACACAGCCATCCTCGGAGCCTTCGCCAAAGTCACGGGCATCGTCAAATTGGAGTCCATAGAGAAAGCCATCAATGAGCAGTGGAGCGGCCGCGTCGTAGACATGAACGTCAGGGCGGTGCGCAAAGCCTACGAGCAGGTGTCCGAGCCTGTTGACGTCTCACGCGTCAAACCCGTGGACGTTGTGAAGCCTGTACCCGGTGACAGGGACGTTTCCGGTTGGAGGCTGTTCAAGCCCGAGCTGGATAAGGGCAAGTGCATCGGGTGCCGCCGCTGCTACATCCTGTGCCCGGAGGTAGCCATCAGCATGGTGGACAAGAAGGCCGACATCAACTACAGGTACTGCAAGGGCTGCGGAATCTGCGTCGAGGAGTGCCCTGTGAAGGCGATCGACTTAGTTCAGGAGACCATCTAGGAGGAGACGTGAATGGCAAAGTTCGAAGTTATGGTAGGTAACAAGGCGGTAGCCTACGCGGCTAAGCTGGCCCGCGTCAAGTTCGTGAGCGCGTTCCCCATCACAC
>Ga0299912_10000550_pt1 | contig 31707 bp, 30 predicted proteins | sample RVTome_2_FD_207667 | JGI IMG/M metagenome (GOLD analysis project Ga0299912, IMG submission 207667) | Soil microbial communities from uranium-contaminated site in the Upper Colorado River Basin, Wyoming, United States - RVT95D214 (version 2) ... | reverse complement strand
CCAAGGCCAAGTTTCACTATCTCAATGCGCCGGCAGCCAGCGTTAAAGACATACGCGAGGTAATCGGCAGCGCTCGCGACCGACTTGCTGCCGGCGGAGCGAGAACCGTGCTTTTTATCGACGACATTCACCGCTTCAACCGTGCCCAGCAGGATGTCCTGTTGGATGATGTCGAAGCAGGAGTTTTAATCCTCATAGGCGCCACTACGGAAAATCCGTTCTTTTCAGTCAATTCACCGCTGATTTCCCGCAGCACGGTATTCCTCTTTGAGCCACTAAGCCAGGATGACATTTTATCATTGCTTAAAAGAGCAGTTGATGATGCCGAACAAGGACTTGGAAAATTTGACATCGATGCAGATGAAAAGGCATTGAAGTATCTGGCGATGATGAGCGACGGCGATGCCCGAAAGGCCTTGACTGCCCTTGAGGTGGGTGTGTTATCGCAGGCCTTTCGAGAACCCGATGCAAAAATAATCCCGCCAGACGTAAGGCGGGTAAAATTTAATCTGGAAGTTGCGAAGGAGTCGATACAACAGAAGACGTTTGTCTATGATGGCTCAGGTGATACGCATTATGATTTGGCCAGCGCTTTGCAGAAGAGTATGCGTGGCAGCGACCCTGATGCCACTATTTACTGGCTTGCCCGAATGTTGGCGGGTGGGGAGGATACGCGTTTTATTGCCCGGCGAATTGCAGTTTGTGCAGCCGAAGACGTTGGAAATGCCGACCCAATGGCGTTAGTTTTGGCTGCTGCAGCCGTTCAGATATCTGAGTTTGTCGGATTGCCGGAAGCCCAGCTTGCGCTGGCACAGGCGGCTATATATGTTGCCTGTGCACCAAAATCAAATGCTGCAGCTTCTGCTATTTGGGAAGCGATGGCCGATGTAAAACAAGAGCCGCTCAAAGCCGTGCCAAAACATCTAAAAGATAGCCATTATCCGGCTGCAAAAAAGTGCGGCTTCGGCGATGATTACAAGTATCCGCATAATTTTAAGGGTGGTTTTGTGCCGCAGGTTTACCTTCCAGAGCCGCTGAAGAAGTATTACATGCCGAAAGAAAACGGATACGAAAAAAATATCAAGCGTTATTTACAAAAACTGCAAACTCTGATACAAAGTAGTAAAACAGTCAGAAAGAGCACCGAAAAAAAGGATGGCTGAATGGACAAGAGCCAGTTGCGCCGTAAGTTGCAGAGCCGCCTGCTTGAGATGAGCGAGCAGCAAAGGAGCGAAAAAAGCCGCAAAGCTTGCCGGAATTTGATTTCTACACCGCAGTTTCAAAGTGCATCAGCAATTATGATGTATTTATCCCTGCCGCATGAGGTGGATACTACCGAGGCCATACTTCAAGCCTGGCAGCTCGGAAAAATAGTTATGGTGCCGAAGATTTCCTGGCAGCAAAGGCATATGATACCGGTGCAGATAAATTCACTCGAGACCGGTTTTTTGACCGAAGCCGGCGGTCTGCGAAATCCGACAACGGGTGTGCCTATACCTTTTGAAGAGATTGATTTGGTGGTTACGCCGGCGTTGGGATTTGACAGGAAGGGAAATCGGCTCGGCCGTGGCGGCTCCTATTACGACAGGTTTTTTGCTAACGTGAAACTCAAGGCATCCAGATGCGGCTTTGCTTTTGCGGAGCAGGTGATTGACTCGCTTCCAGTAACTGAGAGTGATGAGCCCGTGGATTTTTTGGTGACGGATGAGGGAATAATATACTTTAATAACCGGAAAGGAGAGTAAGATGGCTCGTTATCCCTTAGGAAGACGAATGGGCAGACCCCGAAATTGGATACGCATAATTTTGCCCTTGCTTATTATCGCTGCGGTGATTGCTTTTATTTATGGTCGTGGTTATTTCAGTGAAAAAAAGAAGCAAACTCCTGCAGTTCCAAAGGAGGTCAACGTTCCGGAAGTAAGCCAGACAATCCTGCCTGCGCCACCAAGGCAAACGCCGGAGCCGAATCTACTGAAGATACCTGAGCCGACTGCCGCATCTAATCCACAAGTGGACGAGCTTACTGCTGAAGCTATGGGGTTAATCGGCGAAAAGCCGGGCAGGATTATAGATGCACGTGACCGGTTAAGCGAGATACTGCCGATGCCTATGAGCAATCAGCAGCGGGCATTTGTGAAAAATCAGCTCTCCGCACTTGCAGATAAGTGGTTGTTCAGCAGGTCTGTTTTTCCAGTGGATAAGATTTGCAGCGGTTACAAGGTCAATCCGGGCGAGCAGCTTAGAACAATCGCAAGACAATTTAAGGTTCCATACGAGATTCTAATGCAGATTAACAACATTCCTCGTCCGGAAGCCCTGCAGGCGGGTGAGACGATAAAGGTCATCAATGGACCGTTCCACGCCAGGGTGTATCGTTCAACTTTCACTATGGATTTATATCTTCAGAGCACTTTCGTCCGAAGTTTTCCTGTGGGTCTGGGTAAGCCGGGTATGGAGACTCCTATAGGGCTTTGGGTTGTCAAGCCGGGCGGGAAACTCATAAAGCCCATCTGGACAGACCCGGTTAGCGGCAAAACATATCACCCTGAAAGCCCCGATTATCCTCTGGGCTCAAGGTGGATAGGCCTGCAAGGCATCAAGGGGCAGGCAAAAGACAGGACAGGTTTTGCCATCCACGGCACACAAAAGCCGGAAGAAATCGGCACCCCAGGTTCACAGGGCTGTATCAGGTTGCACAACGGCGATGCAATACTGGTCTATAACTTGTTGGAGCCGGGCTTCTCACAGGTGGAAGTAGTGGAATAAACAATAAAGTAGTTTTTTGGCTGTATTGACAAACCAGATTATAGTTTAATGGTGAACCATTAAGCTTTCTTATTATGCCGATTCTTTTTTTGCCTTTTGTCTTGCGGTGAATAGTTCTGCCTTTCCATCGACAATATCGCGGGTGATTACATATTTAGTGGGTTTTGTCTCTTCGGGCAGTTGATACATCAAATCAACCATTAATTCCTCAGCAATCGCACGCAGCGCCCTGGCGCCGGTGTCACGCTTAAGGGCCTTTTGAGCCAGCGCACATAAGGCATCATCTGTAAATTCAAGCTCGGCATCTTCAATCTCAAAGAATTTTTGATACTGTTTGATGAGAGCGTTTTTCGGCTTGGTCAGTATGTCTATAAGCGCATCCTCATCGAGGGCTGTGAGAGTGGCAATTACCGGCATTCGACCGACAAATTCAGGAATCATTCCAAACTCGATGATATCTTCCGGCGTGACCTGCTGAATTATATCAGTGTATTCGGTTTTTTCATCGGTTCTGCCGGACAGCTCCGAGTCGAATCCTATCATTTTCTTGCCAAGCCGTTTCTTCACGATATTTTCCAGGCCTACGAAGGTTCCGCCGCATATAAACAATATCTGTGTTGTGTCCATTTGTATGTAGGATTGTTCCGGATGTTTTCTCCCTCCTTGCGGCGGGATGTTGGCAATAGTTCCTTCGAGCATCTTTAACAGCGCCTGCTGAACGCCTTCTCCTGAAACATCGCGGGTAATCGAGATATTTTGATATGTCTTGCCGATTTTATCGATTTCATCGACGTAAACGATACCCCGCTGTGCAGCTTCCAGATCGTAGTCGGCGTTTTGGAGCAGACGAAGAAGGAAGTTTTCAACATCTTCGCCGACGTAACCTGCCTCAGTAACGGTTGTAGCATCGCATATTGCAAACGGAACTTCCAATTTACGAGCAAGGGTCCGGGCCAGCAGTGTTTTGCCGGAACCGGTAGGACCGATTAACAAGACGTTGGATTTGTCTATTTCAACATCGTTGTTATTACTATCGCTATGCAGAAGTCGTTTATAGTGATTGTGCACCGCAACTGAAAGATATTTTTTTGCGTGCTCCTGTCCAATTACATACTGGTCCAGATATTCTTTTATTTCTCTGGGCCTGGGCATTTCTTTAAGGCCTGGGCCTGCTATGCCGGTTCGTTTGCGGTTTTGTTGTATGATATTGTGGCACAGTTCGATGCATTCCGGACAAATAAAGACCCTGTTTGGGCCCTCTATGAGCGTATCATCCTGACTTGACGACCGGCCGCAGAAGCTGCATATCGCTTTCGGTTTTCTGGTATTTGATTGCTTGGCCATTATTACCTTCAAGCTCCCAGGCTAAACTTGTTTTTTTGCGTTTTATATATTGTAATTCATCGGAGAAATTTATTCAAGATATTAACTGATTCCGCTGTTTTTTCGTCATGCGCAGCATGGCTTTCGCCATTAAAAATTGCGGCTGTCAGGAAAATTACAACTATTCAGGGGCTTTTATGACATGCTCTAAGAATTATATGTTTTGGCAAATTCGGCCCCTTTATGCAGAGCTTTGGTATTAACGGGTAATGTGTGATGATAGTGCTTGGCTATTATCTGCGGAAGGCATTTAGACGCTGCATCGGCGATGAGCAACCCACTTTTTTGCAGATACGCACCCAAAGCTACCATATTCGCGACTTTTGGATTGCCTAATTCGACAGCTATTTCATCGGCTGGCACCGCCAGGATTCGGATTGTGCCATTTACTTGCGGCTTCGTATCTATCAGGGAGCTGTTCATTACCAGCAGACCGCCTTTTTGAAGGCGAGGGGCGAATTTTTCGAGCGAGACCTTATTCATTACGATTAGTGAGCTTGGATTGCCGATGACCGGGCAGGCGATTTCTTTCTCCGCAATAACGACCATACAATTGGCTGTCCCGCCGCGCACCTCTGCACCGTAGCTTGGCATATAAGTTACTTCTTTACCGGCCTCCATCGCCGTCTGCGCCAATAGTTTCCCGGCCAATATAATCCCTTGGCCGCCAAAGCCGGCGATTATAACCTCTTCATAAAGCTCATCTTTCGTTTCTCGCATATCGTATTTGTGAATAAAGCTATTTGTTATTAGCTGCATCTTTCAGGCAGCCAAGGGGGAAGACCTTTGTCATCTCGTTTTCTATCCATTCCATTGCCTTGGCTGGGGTCATTCGCCAATATGTCGGGCAGGGACTAAGAAGCTCCACGAGCGACAGTCCTTGGGCACCATCGACCTGCAACTGGAAGGCGTGTTTTATGGCCTTTTTGGCCCTGCGAATCTGGGCTGGATTACTCACTGAGCAGCGCTCAATATAGATTGCACCCGGCAGGAGCGCCAACATCTCGGACACTTGTAGCGGATAGCCCTCTCTGGCGGCATCCCGGCCTTTTTGTGTTGTTGCCGTGACCTGGCCCAAAATTGTGGTCGGCGCCATCTGGCCGCCGGTCATTCCGAAGACGGCGTTGTTAATGAAAATCACGGTTATCTGCTCGCCTCGATGCGCAGCGTGGATGATTTCACCTGTCCCGATAGCTGCCAGGTCACCGTCACCCTGATATGAAAATATTATTTTATCGGGATTGGTTCTTTTCATCCCTGTCGCTACTGCCGGTGCCCTGCCGTGTGCTACTTCGACCATATCCACGTCGAGGTAATCATACGCCAATACTGCACATCCCACTGGTGCTATTCCGATGGTCCGGCCGTGTATGCCCAATTCATCAATTACCTCAGCTATCAATCGATGAATAATCCCGTGGCCGCATCCGGGACAATAGTGTGTCGGATGGTCTTTAAGTGTCGGTGTCCGTGTAAAAACAGATTCCATATTTATCGCTTTATCTTGACACAAATTGTCATTGCGAGGAGCGAAGCAACGAAGCAATCTCGTCCATTCGCAAGTTAGAGATTGCCACGCCCTCACCTTGTTCGGGCTCGCAATGACGTTTATATCTTATTTTTTTTTCGATATCGTCAACTGCCTTATTTTGTCGAGGATTTCATCGACGGTTGGGAAACCGCCGCCGGGTCGGCCATAAAATAAGACCGGGGCTTTTCCTGCAATAGCTAATTTTACATCCTCGACCATCTGGCCAAGACTCATTTCGACCACAAGAAAAATCCGAAATTCATCAGCGGCTTTACTGATTTGTTCTGTCGGAAACGGCCACAGTGTAATCGGTCGTATCCAGCCGGCCTTGATTCCCTTTTCTCTTGCCTTAGTTACCGCACCGCGGACGATTCTTGCCGCAATACCATACGCAACTACTACGATTTCTGCATCAGCAAGGAAATATTGTTCGCAGAGCACCTCGTTTTTTTGCACCTGCTCATATTTTGCCTGCAGTTTATAGTTTAATTCTTCCAGCGCTCCTTCAGCAAGCCAGAGTGAGCGGACAATGTTTTGCGGTCTGCCTTTGGCTCCGGTCAAGGCCCAGTCTTTTGGAGGTAACTTTCGGCCTGGTTTTTTCTCAAACACGATGGGTTCCATCATTTGGCCCAAAATGCCGTCAGCGAGAACTACAACTGTCATTCGATACTGGTCAGCCAGGTCAAATGCCAGCTGCATACAATCAACCAGCTCCTGCACACTCGATGGTCCAAAGACGATGGTTCTGTAATCACCGTGTCCGCCTCCGCGGGTTGCCTGGGAGTAATCTCCTTGTGATGGTGCGATGTTGCCTAGGCCCGGCCCACCTCGCATCACATTTACAACCACCGCCGGCAGTTCCGCCCCAGACAGATAGCTTATTCCCTCCTGCATCAAGCTGATGCCGGGGCTGGATGAGCTTGTCATAGCCCTTTTGCCGGTTGCTGATGCCCCGAATACCATATTGATTGCGGCTAATTCACTTTCGCACTGCAGGAAGACCCGGCCTTCTTCGGGCATTCTTCGGGACATATAGGCGGGGATTTCATTTTGCGGCGTGATTGGATAGCCGAAGTATGCATCGCAGCCGGCCAGAATGGCTGACTCTGCGAGGGCTTCATTGCCGCACATCAACAACCGTTCGCTTACATTCACATCTTCGCTCAATTTATTTCGCCTTGTTTGTTGCAAAAATCTCGTCGCCACGGCTTTACAATCCTTGGCTTACGCCCTTTTCTTGACTGAACTTGCCTTACCTTTTTTGCCTGGCTCAATAACTACTACATTGTCCTCACGGAATACCTCTATGGCAGCATCTGGGCAGATAAGGGCACAGAAACAGCAGCCGGTACAATCGGTGTTGTTAGTTTGTGCCGGAAAAAACCCTTTTTTGTTAGATTTTTTAGAGATGATAATGCTTTTCTTGGGACAGACCACCACGCATAAGCCACAGCCTTTGCATCTTTCGGTATCAATTTTTATTTTGCCGGCCATTTTTCTTATTGCGTATTACGCGCTAAAAAGGCAAAACGTTCATCTGTCACACTTTTGGGATTGTAACAAAGCCGGACGTTACTGTAAAGCTAAAAGGCGATTAGTAACCGTCCCAAAGATTGTGCGGTTCTTCAATGGCTGAGTTGTTGTGGCCTTTTTGCAGCGGGGACTACAAGTTTTTGTGTTGGAAATAGATAGCCGCAGAATTTGGGAAAGCCACGTTTTTCCGTGTGGATACTATAAAAAAATACTGTAATACTGGATAAGTCACCGATTATATTGTAAACTTGCAGAACTAAAATGAGTCGGATTAGTTGTTCCATATAAAAATGTTTTTTTATATAATTTTTAGGCGGTTTTAGAAAAACATTGTAAGTTTTTGGACTGCTTTTGCGTCTATATCAGGAGTAGCTATACTGTCTAAATACAAAACCAGAGGGGAAAATAACTGTTTGACGCACTTTAATATTTATTATAGTGAAATATTGGTCGATTATTAAGTTGCGGATATTACTGTTGGTATGGCTAAAGATATTCTCAATGTTGGTGGTTTTATCATAGTAAGACGGATTGGAAACGGCGCCCGCAGCACAATCTATGAGGCGACCGACCAGCAGGACAATACCAAAGTAGCTCTAAAACGAGTTATATTTGAAAGGCCGGAAGATATAAGAATCTTTGAGCAGACTGAGACCGAATGTAAGGTGGCCCGGCGGATTGACCATCCCTATGTCCGTAAGTGCTATAAACTCAAAAAAATCCGTAGTTTGTTTAAGGTAAAAGAGATACTGCTTTCTATGGAACTGTTTGACGGCAGTACTCTCGAAGAAAGCTCCACTTTGAGCTTGGGTGATGTGCTTCTGATATTCAGAATGGTGGCAAGCGGTCTTCAAGCTATGCACAGAGAAGGTTTTGTCCACTGTGACATAAAGCCGAATAACATCCTTCTAAGCAAGTCCGGCTCAATCAAAATTATAGACCTTGGTCAGAGCTGTAAAATTGGCACGGTAAAACCAAGAATTCAAGGCACGCCCGACTACATTGCACCTGAGCAGGTTAAGCGTAAACCTCTTGGCCCAAAAACCGACATCTTTAATCTGGGTGCAACAATGTATTGGGCTCTTACCGGAAAGAATATCCCGACTTTGATACCCAAAACCAACAGTCTTGGCCTGCCTATAATCCAGCCCCGCTTGGCACCGAATGAAATAAAAAGACAGCTGCCGACAGGAATCTCGAAACTTGTAATGGATTGTATCGAAGACGACCCTGCCCGGCGCCCACATGATATGATGACGGTTATATCGCGGCTGGACCTGATGGTTCACAGCATATTTGGGGGCAAGGTAAAGACGAATAAAAATGTCTCAGACAATAATTGATTTGCTGAATAAAGGCGTAAAAGCCAACAATGCAGACAGGTTCCGACAGGGTAATTTGATTTGTTTGCCCTCACAGGGCAGTTTAGTAATATCGGGCGATATTCACGGAAATCGCCGGAATTTCGAAAAAATAGTTGCTTTTGCCGATTTGGACAATAATCCCGATAGGCATATTGTCCTGCAGGAAATCCTACACGGCGGGCCTGAGGACCCCTACGGGGGTTGTTTGTCTTATAAATTATTGTTTGACGTTGTTCGTTATAAATTAAACTTTTCTGACCGTGTCCATATTATTATGGGAAACCACGATACTGTTTTTATCAACGACGGAGAGGTCTTAAAAAACGGCAAAGAGATGAGCCGTGTGATGCGCACCGCCATCGAACGCGAATTCAAGGATGATAGCAGCAAGATTATACTGGCAATGAAACAATTTTTATTTTCAAAGCCATTAGCAGTCAGATGCGACACGAGAATATGGGTTTCGCATTCGCTTCCCAACGACCGTTTCGCCGATAAATTCGACCGGGGAATTTTTGATAGGCAGCTTAAACCTGAGGACCTGACAAAGCCGGGGTCAGCTTATCTTTTAACCTGGGGTAGAAATTACAGTCAGTCTCTGCTCGATAAGATGGCTGACCTCTTCGATGTTGACATTTTTATTCTTGGTCATCAACCGCAGCAGCAGGGATGGAGCCGAGCAGGTAAAAATCTCATAATTATCGCCTCCGACCATAGCCATGGTTGCCTTCTCCCCATCGATTTGACGAAATCTTACACTGTTGAGCAGCTAATCGACTCCATAGTGCCGTTAGCTTCGATAGCTTGAGAACTCAAAACTTAAAACGGAAAGTTCAAAACCAGAATGTAAAACGTAGAATGAAAGTTAAATACAAAACAAAGTAGGTTTTGAGCTTTACAATTTAGTTTTGCATTTTTCACTTTTCATTTTAAACTTTCTATGATGGATTGGTATTATTACATCGCATTGGCGGCAATTGTCACGCAATTGCTATTTCTGTTCCAGACGTATAAGAATTATCGCTTTGCACTGGTAAAATACAAAAAAAAGCGGTTATGGCAGGAGTTGCGGGTTTTATTGATTGTGCCGTGTAAGGGTCTGGACCCGGCTTTTCAAAAAAATATCACCTCATTTTTCAATCAGGATTACGAAAATTATCTACTGTGGTTTGTAGTTGCCGACGAGCAAGACCCTGCCTATAGCGAATTATGTAAACTTAAAGACCAAATAAGTCAGACCTCAAAAGCGAAAGACGTTCAAGTATTAATTGCCGGGAAAATAGACGAGCGACAAAAATGCAGCCAAAAAATCCATAATTTGCTCCACTGCTACGAGAGAATCAGTGATGTTGTTGAAGTCCTTGCCTTTGCTGATTCTGATGTCTGTGTGCGTGGCGATTGGCTAAGTCATCTGATTTGGCCTTTGCGACAATATAGATACGGTGCCGCCAGCGGCTATCGTTGGTTTATACCGGCAAAGCTCAATCTGGCCAGCCTGGCTTTATCGGCAGTAAACGCCAAAGTCGTTCAACTGCTCGGTAACACTCGTTTCAATCAAGCCTGGGGCGGGTCTATGGCTATCCGTGTTGATATCTTCCGCAAAGTTGGTCTTGATAAAATCTGGCCAAAAACCCTCAGCGATGATTTGTCGCTGACTTATGCCGTTAAAAAAGCTGGCATGAAAGTAACTTTCGTTCCTGCTTGTCTGGTGGCTTCGTATGAATCTGCTACCTTAGGCGGGCTTTTTGAATTTGGCCGGCGGCAGTTTCTAATCACCCGCATAAGCAGTCCCGGAACTTGGTTGTTTGGATTATTCAGCAGTTTATATTCGGTATTGGGGCTTTGGGCGACTGCAGCTCTGGCCGTTTACGCCGCTATTATCGCAGATAAAAACCTGACGCTTTTCGCGGCTGTTCCGATTGTCTTTTTCGCAGGTCAATTGATACGGGCAATATTGAGACAGGATATGGCTAAAAAACTGCTCACATACGAGATACAAGACTCGAACGACAAGCAGCAAGCTATGAAAGCTGCTTGCGCTGCTGACATTCTTCTGTTCTGGCTGTGGTCGCTGTTACTGCTATTTTTTATTATCTCCTCAGCTTTTGGCAAAACCATCCGCTGGCGTGGAATACGCTATAAACTGCTCGGCCCGTTAGAGACTATTACGATTGGGGAGAAAGTATCTAATGGGAAAGGTCTCTAACGGGCCGAGGCCCAACCGAAACCATCGTGGAGAGACTTGGAAGCCAATAAAGCTTATTTCACCGAGCCCAAAAAATCAACAAAATGTCATTCTGAGCGAAACCCCCTGCTTTCACAGGGGCAAGCTTGCACCCGCGAAGGCGGGTGTGGAACGAAGGATCTCAATTCGTTCAGAGCCTGCCCTGAGCTTGCCGATGGGGTGACGAATATCAAGGTATCCTTCGTCCTTGTGGTTTTCTATTTATGGTCTTTAGTGGGGGCTATTGTTTCCTGTTTATCAGATGAAGCAGCAGGTTTAGCTTTGGGCGATATTTCGGCAATCGGGATGGGTGGTAGTTTTTGTTGTTCGGTTTGCCCCGTTAGAGACTTTTGCCTTTGGTTCTCTAACGGGGTTTGAGTGGCCTTGTTGCTTTCGGCCTCAGCCAGGGCGACGATGGCCTTTTGCACCGCTTGTTCTGCGGGCTCCTCAGTTAATGGCCGTAAATATATGGAAGGCGAAGATTTCGTTTGTTTGGCCCAGACTAATTCCTCTCGAATCAATTCCAAAAGCGCCAGAAATAATCCAACCATCACCGCACGATTGGCCCCGGACTCGAATATGCGCTCAAAAGTCATCGGCCCTTCCGTCTGCAGTCGGTGCAAAAGCTCTATTTGATACAAATCAATGGGTGTGTCGTTTTTGATGTGGCTTATGTCAACAACTGCACCCGTTGCCTTACATATCGAGTCAAAGGCCCCGAGCAGGTCCCAGATGCTCACCTGTTCAATGTCTATCTCAGGTTCGGCATCGGGCTTTAATCGTTCGATAATGCTGTCAGGGCGGGTGAATCGCTCTTTATGTTCGTCAGCAGCGGCCTCAAGGAGATTAGCGGCATCTTTGAACTTCTTGTATTCCAGAAGCTGGCGGATGAGTTCCACACGGGGGTCAGCCAAATCCTCAACATCTAATTGGTCCGGTTCCGCCTGCGGCAGCAGCATTGCAGATTTTATCTGCATTAATGTTGCCGCCATCACCAGAAAATCGCCGGCTAAGTCGATATCAAGACTTTTTAGCATCTCGATGTAGTGGATATACTGGTCGGTTATTCTTGCTATTGGAATATCATAAATATCCACTTCCTCTTTGCGGACCAGATACAAAAGTAAGTCCAGAGGTCCTGCAAATATATCGAGATTTACGCGATAGTCAGCCAATTATTGCTCCTGTGTTTCGTCCGGCGCCTCATCGACGGACTTCCTGTGGGATTCGAGGATTTCTCGTGCCTCTTCGGCCTGGCTCTGAAGAACCTGCAATTTTGGCCCCACAGCTAGTATTGGATATACAATTGAGGTGTACTGGCCAGTCATAATAACCTTGATACCATAATCTTCTAAAAGTTGTTTTGCCATCTCGGCTTCGATGTAATTTGCAAACTGCGCAATTGTAACGAGCTTATCGGCCAAAGTTAATCTCCCAGTCCCACGGCCCTTCGGGCCCGGGCAAGAGTTTCGGCAGCTACGGCTCTCGCTCGCTTAGCGCCCTTTGATAGAACTTCTTTGACATACTTGACATCGCCTTCGAGTTCGGCTCTTTTTGGTCTAAAGGGCTTGAAAAAATCTATCATCAGCTCAGCCAGGCGTTTCTTGGCCTCGCTATAACCCATACCACCGATGCGGTATTTGTTCTCCCAATCAGCTAACTCGTCCTGTGAGGCAAAAAGCTTCAAAAGCGCAAAAACATTGCATTTATCAGGGTCTTTCGGCTCTTCGACCGGCGTAGAGTCAGTAACAATACGCATAACTTTTTTCCGGACACTATCTTCCGGCTCAAATATCTCGATAGTATTTCCATAGCTTTTGCTCATCTTTTGACCATCGATGCCCGGAATGACGGCTACGGATTCGACGATGTATTCGTTCGGCACAGTGAAGATTTCGCCATAGGCATTATTGAATCGGATGGCGATGTCACGCGTAACCTCAATGTGCTGTTTCTGGTCGGCGCCTACGGGCACTAAATCCGATTTGTATATCAGGATATCCGCTGCCTGCAGAACCGGATATGCAAACAGGCCGTGATTAGGACTAATACCCTGCGCAACTTTGTCCTTATAGCTTGTGCACCTCTGCAGAAGGCCCATCGGAGTTATACAGGAAAGAAGCCACGTAAGTTCCGTAACCTCAGGCACATCGGATTGACGCCAGAAAACAGTTTTCTCGGTATCCAGGCCCAGAGCGATATAATCCATTGTGACATCGAGAGTATGCCGGGCAATATCAGCGGGGGAAGGATTGCTGGTAAGGGCGTGGAAGTCGGCGATGAAATAAAAGCAGTCATGCTCAGCCTGCATTTGCAGGTGCTGCCGCATAGCACCGAAGTAATTGCCAATATGAAGCCGTCCCGATGGTTGTATGCCCGATAGAACTCTCAAATCAGTTCCCTTAATAAAAAACAAAAAAAGTAAAACCGAAAATGCAAAACTGTTACGATAAAAATAACGTTATTGAGGGCTGGTGTCAAGGAATTTACGGCATATTGCATACCAGCTAATGCATAAAGCAATTCCGCCTGAGGATAGTGATTTACCCCGTTAAGTTAGCAATCCCCCAAAGCCCCCTGCTGTGTGGGAACCTAACAAGAGATATTTGGGAACCACAGAAGTTTTCTGCATTAGGACCTGCCGAGGGACTTAAGATACTTCTTAGACTTGCGAAGTTTCATTCTGGATGCTTTCTTTTTCACCGCATCGGTAGGCCTGCCAAGACGAGCAGCTATTTTAGCTGTGGGGGTAACGGGGAATAGCTTTGTCAGCAGATTCAGCTCCTTCTTTGTCCATAAACCTTTTTTCTTCTTAGCCATTGCACGACTCCTTTCATTTTAACCTTGCTTGTCGTTTGCAATCGCGTTGTGTTCATTTTAGAGGGTAAGATAGCAGATAGTCAAGTGTTTTTCTTTGTTACGGCTAAAAAGAGTTCCCCCACTGCTCCTGAGCATATTTGAAATTACATACACTACATATGGCCTGCCCGGGCATAGTTCGCCGCTGCTGATTACTAAAAATCTGCTCGGCTTCGCAGCTCACGCCGCTATGCCGTAGCAGTCTTCGTTCGCCATAAAGTGGCGGACGAAGACTGGAGGCGGGGGGATTCGAACCCCCGTCCCGTGATGTTTCAAGGCAAGCTTCTACATGCTTAGTCGTTTTATTATTTTTCACCTTACTAAAAGCCAAGCGACAGGCCTTTAGTTCGGCTATTTCGGGATTGAATCTTGCTTCCTCGGCCCGAAAAACCGACTCAGCCAGCCTGCTATTTGACGCCCTTACCAGACCCACAGGCAAGGTCCGGCAGGACGAGCTGCTAAATTAAGCAGCCATACGCAACTGGTAGTTGCCATTTAAATTTGTTGCCGGGTGATTAGCCAGGCCAACCGGCGTCCTGGGCATGCAGCTTGACTATCCGCCATCCGGTCGAAGCCGTTCGCCCCCTTATTAACTTTTCCGGCTACGGCTCGGCGACTATGCCGAGACGAGTCAAATCTCACCCCTGCAGCTCTACAAAATCCTTGCAATCACGTAATATTATATCATTTCTTACGCCAAGCTGCAAGAAAAGCTTTTTGCTTTTGGCTGTTTTCCCTTGCAACGCTCTGTCAATTTACCAAATTGGTGCTTTGTAGGGCTTTGTCAGGGGATGGCCGTCGAGCGGCGGGTCAATCTTGCTAAGGTCTAAACCAAATCTCTCGAGTATTGTGGGAGTGATATCTGCACGTTCACCCCGGCACATCACTTCAGGGTCATTGGTGACCAAAAAGACATAAGGAGCATCACTATGGCCCTTCATCCCCTCATCGAATCCGTGGTCAGCGGTAACGTAGATTAAGGTCTTGTCGTAAAGTTTCAATTCTTTCAGCTTTTGCATAATCTTGCCGGTCCAGGTATCTGCGGATATAAGCGCATCGTTATATTCTTTTGAATTTTCACCATTTTGGTGTCCCTTTTGGTCTATCTCTGCGAAGTGAACGAAGAAGAAAAATCGCTTATCCTTGTATTTTTCGAGTAATTCTATCGCTCTCGTCCCCACTTTTTCATCCAGTATCAGACTATCCTCGAACAAATCCATATTATCTTTGGTGTAATAATACGGCTTGCCCGGAACAACAAGGTACTTGACACCATCTTCCTCGACGATTTTGGCATCTGCCTGCTTATTTTTAAGCTCATTGGCCTCATCTTTGATTTCAGTTTTTTGCGGTGCGTCAATAAAGCTCTTCTTGCCAACCACAGCGACAGTGATGATGTTCTCCGGACCAAAATGCTCCTCTAACCGCTCGAAGATAGTCAGTCCTTTTGGTATGGGCTGATAAAGGTCATTACTAAATACGCCGGTAACTTCCGGCTCATAACCGGTTAGGATTTGCGCCCAGCCGGGCCTTGTTTTTGTCACCCTAATAATATCAATCGCTACAATAGAGCCTTCGCGAGACAATCTCTCTAAATTCGATAGTTCCTTTCGGGCCAAACACTCTTTAATGTGGTTCCTCTGAGCACCGTCCCATCCTATCAGGATTACATTTATTGTGGGGACAGGTTTTTTCTGAGCAGCCCTTGTCTGAACATTGTCCCCGCACAAAATCGTTGCTGCTAAGACAATAATCAACAGCCGAGGCCATACTTTTCTCATTTTTTCTCCTTTTATTTCTGCCTGTTTTGGTTATGATATAACCTTACTTGGTATATCGCCAGCAAAAATAACAATTTCAGCTGGATGGGCTTTACTGTCTGCACCTTAATCCGGACAGTTTCAATAAGTCAGCATAGAAAAACAAAGCAGACTTCGGCGAGTTCAGTCGAGCCGTGAAAAGCAGCTTTCTTAATTGAGAAACGAGCTATATGGATTTATCTATTGTTGTGCCGGTCCTTAACGAAAGCAGAAAAATTATTCGTGATGTCGAATCGGCAGCGAAGTTTTTACAGGATAATCACTTTACAGGAGAAATCATAGTCGTTGATGACGGCAGCGATGATAATTCCGCCGAAGCTGCAAAAAAGGCTAAAATTTCTTCAGCTATATCACTAAAGGTCGTTCGTTACGAACAAAATCGGGGCAAAGGTTATGCTGTTCGCGCGGGCATAAAGCAGACACGTGGTGAATATGTAATGTTTGCCGACAGCGGCTGTTGTGTGCCTTACGAGGACGTCTTGCGCGGGCTTGGATTATTAAAAAGTGGAGAGTGTGATATAGCTCATGGTTCCAGAAAAATGCAGGGATGCCGCATTGAGAAGGCACAGAGGTTGCATCGACGAATTTGCTCTAAAATATTCCACCGGTTTGTGATTGATTATATGAAAATCTCTGCTGAACTTACCGATACGCAATGCGGTTTCAAGATATACCGAGGCGATGTCGCGAGGCACTTGTTTGGCGAATGTATCACTGATGGATTTGCATTTGATATAGAAATCATACTGCGGGCCCAAAAAGAGGGCTACAGGATAAAGGAATTCCCCGTAGATTGGACCTGTGACCGTGACAGCCGGCTCTCACCGACTCGGAGTTTATGGCGGATTTTCCTTGAACTGAGAGCCGTCAAGCGGGCTTTGTATTAAATTGACGGATTTTCTTATTTTATGAAAAGGATTAGCCGGAGTGGGTAAAAGCAGTTTTATAAATGAGGGCTTAAAACATTATGGATAGCAAAAATAGAATACGTCTTGAACACATCGCGCTTAACGTTGAGGACCCTGTAGGTATGGTTAAATGGTATTGTAAAAATCTTGGGATGAAGGTTGACAAGAAAGGACCTCCGCCTGTCAACGCGCATTTTATTTATGATAGCGGGCGAAATATAATGCTGGAGGTTTATAATAATCCTCCCGATGCCGTGCCTGATTACGCTTCGATGGACCCGCTTTTATTTCATATCGCCTTTATGGTTGATGATGTCAGGGAAATCCGCCGCAGGCTTATTACTGCCGGTGCAACGCCCGTCGGGGATGTAATTACAACGGAAACTGGCGATGTAATAGCTACGCTGCGTGACCCCTGGGGCGTCCCCATCCAGTTCGCTAAACGCGATAAGCCGATGTTTGTTCACGATTAGATTAAAATCCAAAAGCAAAAATCAGAGTCATCAAGAAGGCTTTATCTGAAAAATAAAATTTTTGTTTGAGTATTTGTGAAACGGCGGCCAAAATCACTTGACTTTTTCACTAAGGTGATTTATTTTATAATAGCGAATGTCGGCGGAAATTGGCAGGATGTCGCAACGGCAATACTGACCGAAGCAACTTTAGTCGAGCAACCGCAAGGAGTGGAACTCGAATATCGCTTTATAGCGATTAACCTTGTCCCCGAGAATCCGCCATCTTGCCTGCCCCGGCATGTCTTAGGCCGGGGGTTTTGCAGCAGGGGAAAATCCGGCGAAGGACAGGCCAGCAATACGGTGATGGCGGTTTTGTAAAATTACATCGTGGCATTGTTGGCTTACATTGTGGTGTTGTAAACGGACAAAAAGGCTAGCTCGTGCTTCGTAGCGAAGCGTTACTTCGCAGAGTAGTAATACCAATTGTATTTAATAATAGCGCTTCGGATAGCAAATATTCAAATTATGAATACCTAAACCATGAGATTGCCACGCCAGCCTTCGGCTGGCTCGCAATGACATCCGTCAGCGCAGTAAATAAGTACAATTCGTATAAGTAGCCAGGCGTTTTATCCGCCTATGGCGGATTAATCCGCCTCTGGCGGATAAATACCTGCCGCGACGGTGCGCTTGCACGGCGGGTGGGAAATGTCAGATTAGATTTGCTATAGATTTACCACCTGCCGAAGCGTAGAATTTTTTCTCTTTGTGCCCGCCTCTCGGCGAGGCCGAGGGGCTGTTTTTCTTCCTCTTGCAGTCCGACCAATGCCTGCACTTCCGGATGGCCTGAGCAATATTGTTCGATTTCGTTCGGACTCATAACCATAAATGCGGTAGAAAGTGCATCAGCGGTTGCCCCGCACCAATTGCCCAATAGTAACGGAGGCCTGTGCGTGTCGGGTTTACCACACCCCCGAGGGGGTTCAATTGGTGCGGGGTCGCCGGCACAAGCCCAGGCAGCGAATTTACTTTGAACCGGACGGGCTGTTCGGGGGTCGATGATATGCTGACCTTTCTGCAGACCTGAGGCGCCCACTGCACGATTTTGCAAGGAAAGATAAGCTAAGGTCTGTTTGTGGTTATTGGGATTACTTAGCGTTACCGGCCATCCTTTTGTATTGGGCGGGGCATCGAGGGCTAAAACAGAACTATAGCCGCCGGAAATCAAAGCGGTGTCAATACTCCACTCTCGCAGCAGCTCAGCCATCTTGTCAACCGCATAGCCCTTGCCGATACCGCCAAGGTCAATTTGCACAGGGCTGGTCAATAGCTGAACCGTATGCATAGTTTCATCAAGTTTAAGAAGATGTATGCCGGTTCGCTGGCGAGCAAGGTTCAGCTGGTTTTCAGAAGGCACCCCCGGAGTTTTATCTTTGTTCAGCCAACAGTTAAGCAAAGGCCCTATTGTTACATCGAAAGCTCCGTTAGTTTCGTTGTAAATCCTGGCACTGAGCTGCAAACATTCGAATGCAGCCAGGCCGATTGTTAGTGGCCGATTGGCAGGGAGGTTATTGATACGGGAGATGTCACTATTTTCGATGAATCGGCTCAGTTCTGCTTCGAGGCGGTCGAGCTCATCAAAAGCAGCTCTGGCCGCTTGCTGGGCATAGCGACCGTCCTCATGCACAATGATAATCTCAAAAGTAGTCGCCATTGCCTCGTGGGAAAAACGCCTCATATTTGGTATTGAAAGTAAATCGCTTTTGAGGTAACAGGTTTCATCCTTCTGCTTAATCATTTTTTACCTGCTTGGTTGTGATTGAATCGGCCTAGCCTGACTTTGTTGGATGCGGTCCCACAACTCTTTCCTGACATAACCACGCAACTCTATCCGGGGACGCAATTCCATATATGTATCAAACAAAGGAACATACAGGTTCTTTTTTCCGGGTGGGGGCAATTCGTACAGCTTTCTTATAAGTTCCTGCTCCAAACTTGCAGAGGCAATAATAATAGATGCAGACGGCACACTCTCATCAATCTTGTCCCACCAGCCGACATTTGTAAAAGAACGCAGATACCACGGTAACGGCCAATAGTCAAATTCTGGACAAATGACCTGAATATGCACTTTATAACCATCTTCGTGAACACGAGCTATTTCTTCCACCCTTCGCACCATAGTAAAAACATCTATGGTTGGGTGAGCGTAAACATACGGATTGCGGCTGTCTGCGTAATATTTGTAATTGCTCAGATATGCCTGCCAGGTCAGATGAGTAGTGCCTGCAATCAACAGGCAAATAACAATCAGACGAAGCACAATGTTCGATGCTGCCTTTATTAGTGTCGCCGCCCCAACGCCGGCAAGCAAAATCATACCATGCAGAAAACTTAACATACACCAGGGGGTTTTATAAGGAATTGCTGAATACAAAATAGTCATAATGACCGTATAAAAGGCGATAAATCTAAGCAAATGCAAATTAGCAGCCGGCAGGGTTTTCCCTTTTATCGCGACTATAAAACCAACTGCTGCCAATAAGACAATTATGCCTTCGCTCCATATCGGGCCGTCTCCGTATTTAGACCAGATGAGCATCTTCAGATAATAATACCAGGGATGAATATGCAGGATGTTATTGCCGGCCCGGCTGAAATAGATTGTATAAGCTCGAACAGAATCCAGAATTCCTTCGGGGTTAACGAAAAACGATGAGTAAAAAAGAGCTGAAACCGCTACAGCGGTGACCAAACCCGCGATAAGATGTGAAGCTCTTATTGTCCTGACAGTATTTGAAGGTGTATCTTTCTTGCGTTGTATCAAAAGAACAATCAAAAGAGCCGGAATCATTGAGCCGAAAGATATGATACACGTTTCTTTTGTCGCGTGCATTAGCCCGAGGAACATCCCGGTCAATAATGACCAGAAGATATTTTTGCTCTGTGCGTATCGATAGCCGCAAGTAATTGCCCCGAAGGTAAAATAGACCAGCAGCATCTCCGGAATGTAGCAACGACTATAGAAGACCATAGCCGGAGAAACGGCCGTCAATATAGCCGCATAAACGACAGCGCCCGGCCCCAGGCCATCAACTATCAGCAAAAGCAGCAGTACCAGCAGCACGCCAAAAAAAACGGGCACAATACGCAAAGTTCGCTCACTAATTTCTGTTAGCTTCCCCGCAGATTTGTGCCAGGCAGGTATTAGAGTCAGATAGTTAAGCATCGGGCCGTGGTATTCATTGGGGTCGTAGGTGTAGATACCTTCCTTCAGCAGCTGCCCGAACTTAAAACCGTGTATGGCCTCGTCGCCGTGCATCGGCCTTTGCTCTAATCGGGGCAGGCGCAGAACAATCGCAAGGATTGTGGCGACCAGAATAAGAACGCAACATTTTTTGAATGGTTTCAAAGACAAGCCCCGCACCTATTTAGAACCTCGATAATCATTCAGGAAATATGTTTCTTATTACAAACGGCGGTTCGGATATTATTCGCCGGCCGATTCTCAAAATAGGTGCGGGGTTTCATCCTATGGGCTTACCGTAAACTGCCACCTCGATATAGTGGTTCATATCGTTGCCGTTATTGCCGTTGCTGTAGAATCGCACATAACGGGCACGGATGCCTTTGGCGTCGATAAGTTTGCCTTCGCGGGTCTCTGTATAGTGCATATCCTTGCCGGCGCCTAAACCCGCAGAATTGTCGGTATCATTGTTGAAAAGTGTCCTTACATTCGTGATAAAATCAGGGTCATCGGCAACCTGCACCACTACGTCAAAATAGACCAACGCCTGCTTATGGTAGTGCCATACGACAATAGCGTATATCTCGTATGTAGCTTCAAGGTCAATCGTAACATGTTGCAAAGAAGGCCCCAGCTCAACGTAGCTTCCATCGGAAGCTTCCTTATCTCCATCGGTAATCATCTCAATCTCGCCGATGATGGGTTCTTTATCGCTGCTCGACACTGGTTTTCCGAGTGCGACGTTTTTGGTTCCAACAGGGGCATAAAATGGCGGTCGCAGCTTGCCCAGTGGTTTTTCAAGGTTAGGAACTCGAATATCCAGCGGCGTCCCCACGAACATCTCCTTGGGCAGCTCGATTTCAATCGGCACTAATTTGGGAGCATTTACATCTTTGGCAGGGACATTCGGTGCCTCTGGGGGTGTCATAGTTGGAGTATTAGGTTGTTCAACCTTCATATCGTTGACTTTACCTGTAGTAACATCAGCCGTTTCTTGGGGTTTCTGAGCAGGGGGCTGTGGAGGTGTTTTTTTGCAGGATACGCCAGCGAATAAAAACATTACTAACAACACATAGACAAAAACTCTCATAATTGACCTAAAACCATTTTTCATCATTTTTTTAACCTCAAAATTTCAAAATTCTACGTAACTAATGCTACTTTTGACTTCCTGAGAAGCATGGGTATCATTATTCGATAGTTATCATTATCCTATTCTATTTCTTCGACGTTGTCAAGTCATTACCCCTCGTGATGATAGGCGATTTATCCGCTGGATAAGTATCTTCGCACTCGCAATCCTAATGGATTGGGGGGCCGCTAAATGGCCTCAGGTTCTCATCCCTCCAAGCCCAATTCTACGAAGTTTCAGCGAAGTCCAACGGAGCAGGAGGGATTCGAACCCCCGTTACCCAAAGGGTAAAACGGTTTTCAAGACCGTCGCCTTAAACCACTCGGCCACTGCTCCGAATTTTCAAAAAAATCTGCCCTTTATATGGTCGATTTTAAAAGCATGTTCATTGATAAATTTTTATACTATTTTAGGTAAAAAATGCGCCTTTACAAGCAATTTTATGTAATCACATCCCTTTAACCTTAATTCTCTTCGCAAACCTAAAAATCTTTTTTGTGCAAAAAAGTGTGAAATTGTATAAATCTTCATTTATGATTGTTTTGCCTTTGTTTTTGCCGGGATTTTTGGTATAATTGAAACGGAAGGGAGGCTTGCTGTTTGGGAGGAATGTTTAGGACTACAACTTATTGTTTTTTCGAAGGTGTCAAAAAGGTGAAAAAAATTCACTTCGTAGTAGGATTCACTATAGTTTCACTGTTCTTTTTTGTCCCTGTTGTTTTTGCCGCGGACGGCTTTGGCCAATATACTACCGGCGGGGCAGGTGGAACTATTGTTACCGTAACTACCGCCGCAGATTTCACAAGCTATGTTGAATCGAATACAACCTATATTGTGCAGGTTTCAGGAACTATCGACCTTGACTCGGTCGGTGGAGAAGTCGAAATTCGGTCTAACAAGACCATTAGAGGCGCGGGTCCCGGTGCGAAAATCATTGGACAACTTGGCTTTAGAAACGGGTCTTCCAACGTAATTATCGAAAGACTGACCATAACCAATCCCAATGGGTACGGCGAAGGTGACGGTATCTCTGTAAAGGATGATATAATAAATGTCTTTATCACCAGGTGCACCATTTACGACTGTGATGACGGCTGTCTGGATATAAGCAACGGTTCTGATTATGTTACTGTTTCCTGGTGCAAGTTCTATTATGTTACTCAAACCAGCCATCGTAACACAAACCTCATTGGTTCCAGCGACGGTGCTACCGAAGACATGAGCAAACTGCACGTTACCTTCCATCACAACTGGTGGGGCCCTCTGTGCACAGAAAGGCTGCCTTCCGTGCGTTACGGTCGCGCTCATGTCTATAACAACTACTACAGTTGTTCGGGCAATAGCTACTGCGTCCGCACGCGTTTGTATGCCGAGTGCCTCGTCGAGAACAACTATTTTGAAGATGTGCAGAACCCCTGGGAACGCTTGGTCACAGATGCAGGGGGCGACCCCGGCAAGCTTCTGGCTACCGGCAATATCCTGATAAACTGTACCTGGGATGCGACATGGTATGAGGGAGTCGTTCTTATTCCCGGCACCGATAACGTCTTTACGCCGCCATACTCCTATACCCTTGACAGAGCCAAGGATGTTCCGGTTATCGTGCAGTATGGCGCAGGCGCTGATGGTAACGATGGTTTCCTGCCTCACTGGTTTTTCGGTCCTTATGGAGATTTCGACCATAGCGACATAGTGGATATAAACGACCTGGAGACGTTCGTTGATTACTGGCTTGATACTAACGACATCACCGATATAAACGATGCAGAATACAACGGAGATGGCATAGTCAACGGCTACGAGTATGCTTTATTTGCCGACAACTGGCTGCAAGTCCCTCCTGACCTTACTGCTCCGGCAGTTCCTGATAACCTGTGGGCATCAGGCGCCGATGGGGCAGTTTCACTCGACTGGGACGACAACTCTGAAGAGGACCTTGATGGTTACAACGTATATCGTTCGACAACTTCGGGCAGCGGCTACATCAAGTTAAACGATTCGATTCTGAGCAGCTCAGATTATACAGACAACGATGTTACCAATGGTATAACTTATTACTATGTCGTTACAGCTGTCGATACGTCAACTAATGAGTCCGCCTATTCAGGCGAAGTATCAGCTACACCCGGCAGCATTGTAATAACCAGTATTACTATACAGGAAAATACTATCGGCTTCTGCAGCGTAGATGGTGACATCGAAAGTGAGCATTCTGGATATACCGGTTCTGGCTATGCAAATACGGAAAATGCCCTCGGTAGCAGCATCGACTGGAGAATAATTGCACCTTATAATGATACATATACCTTCACATGGAGATTTGCAAATGGTTCGAGCAATAGACTTGCAAAGCTGCTTATAAATGGCTTGGAAGAAGTATCAAGCATTAGCTTTCCATCTACTGGCGCTTGGACAAATTGGAGCGAAGTCTCGGTCGATGTGAGCTTAACCGCAGGCGTAAAAAACATACGACTTCAAGCGACAGGCAGTAGCGGCCTTGCAAATATCGACTACCTGATGGTAACGGGACCTGAACCTCAAGTAACAAGTTGTCCATAGCAGCACTAATCTACTGCTCCGAATTTTCAAAAAACTGCCTTTTATATGGTAGATTAAAAAAGCTGGTTTATAGACTAATTTTCACTCGTTTTAGCTGAAAAAAGACGATTTAACGGTTAATTTCGCCTTAATTTAACCTTACCTGAAACTGAAAAATTTTAAAATTTTGATTTTATAGTTGACATTGCATAGTTTGCATAACATAATATATAAAGCAAAATATGTATAACAATTTATCGTTATGCTGATTCAGTGTTAAAAATAACAAGAGGAGATTTTTTATGAAATTTGAAAGTCAGTTATTAAAAGGCATTGCTCCGGTGGTTGTCTTGGAGATTCTCTCACGCGGCCCGATGTATGGTTACGAGTTGAGCCAGGCAATCGAGCAGCGAAGCGGTGACATATTAACGCTCGGCAAAGGCACGCTGTATCCACTGCTCTACAATCTGGAAGCTAAGAAGCTCGTAAAAGGCAAATGGGAAACGAACGAATCCAGCAGGAAAAGACGATATTACTCCATCACCAGCAGGGGAAAAGAGGAGCTTGTAAAGCAAAAGGCCCAGCTTAAAGAGCTGACAGCCGGCTTAAATTTCGTCTTCGGCGGAGCACTTATGCCGGCTTAAAACTATAAGAGAGTTGGCCATGAAGACGCAAAGGCACAAAGAAAGCAAATTAGAAGTTGAAAAATTAGTGTCCTGGTGACTTTGTAGCAAAAGAAGCGGAGGCCTTCATTATGGCAAAGAAAATTAAAGATATCAGTTTACAAAATCTTCCCGCCTGTGCGGCTGATTTTATAAAACTCGTTGTCAAAAAAATGCGGTATCGGAAAAAAGTCCAGGCCGATGTTCAGGCGGAATTAGCAGCGCATTTTGAAGATGAGTTGAAAGATTGTAAAACCGGCGAAGAAAAAGAAAAAAGAGCTGAGAAGCTAATTACCGAGTTCGGCGATGCGAAGCTGCTTGCTGTTTTGATGCGCCGGGCCAAGAAACGATGTCGGCCACTATGGCGAACAGTCGTCGCCAGAACATTTCAAACTATAGGCGTTTTAATTTTGTGCCTTATTCTTTACGTCGTATGGTTTGTGACCGGCAAGCCAGTCATTACTACCGATTATGTTGCCGAGCTTAACCGGATTGCTTGTCCTGCAGATGACGAATCTCTTAATGCCGCACCTTTTTATCGAAAAGCAGTTGAAATGACCAAAGATATTTCAGAAGGCGGAGGTATCTTCTATCTTTTAGGCTCAGATTACGATGAAGTCAATGACGTAGATAAGCAACTTATAAGACAATGGATGGCTGATAATGCAGAAGCGTTTGAGCTGATTATTGCCGGCTCGGAGAAACCATATTGCTGGCATGAGTATAAAACTGGCCAGGGCACTACGGAGATGATGGGTATTCATATCCCTGACATTTCCGGAATTCGCAAATTGGCTTTTGCTTTACGCTGGCGGGTTTGGTTGGCTGTTGAAGATGGCCGATATAAGGAAGCTTTTAATGACCTTAAATCTTTCTACAGATTTGGCATGCATCTAAGAGGGGATAAAACTTTGATTGAACAGCTTGTAGGAATGGCCATTGAAGCTTTGGCTATTAACACGCTCTGTGATGTTTTTAGTGAGTGCGAAATAGATTCAACAGAATTAGCTGCTTTTCAAAAGGATTTTGAGCAAATGATTAGCGGGGAAGATTTCGTAGTAAGTTTAAAGGCAGAAAAGTTATTTATATACGATGAAATACAAAGATGCTTTACTGAAGATCGCTTAGGTGGCGGGCATCTTTACTTTGAAAGACTTAAGCGGATTTGGCCAATGATATATATGTATTCGGCCCCTCTCGAACTAATCTCCAGAAGAGATTGGACTGCTCCTCTGCATATTTTATTTACTCATCCCAATAAGCAGCAAACCAGAGAAATGGTCGACCGGCTTTTTAACTATTGTGATAACATCGCCTGCAAAAGCCCCGCTCAGATTCGAAACGAAGGAATAGATGTTGAAAAAGAAATTATGGAAATGGTTAAAGGTAACATTTTACTGGAAATGCTCATACCTTCTATTGATGGGGTAATTGAATCGGGTCATCGAAGGAGAATTAGTGTTGAATCTACCTTAACAATAGTAGCTATATTGAGGTATAAGAAGGACACCGGCAGTTATCCTGATAGCTTACAAGAGCTGAAAGCCGCCGGCCATCTTAAAGAGTTGCCGATGGATCCGTATAGTGATAAACCAATAATCTATAAAAAAACAGGTGAAAATTTCATCCTCTACAGTATCGGTCGAAATTTTACCGATGATGGCGGCCAATTTTTTTACGATGACCGAGGCAGACCTTTTTCGCTGGGCACTAAAGAAGCTGGCGACTGGATTTTCTGGCCTGTGCCAAAGAGAGAAAAGTGAAAAATGATATTTCGCAGAATAGGGAAGGATTTAGTAGAAGTTTATGATGCGTCGGGCTTTGCGCGAACGCCGGCGATTCTTTTCCGATGGCTTCTCATAATATGCGACACGCTTCATATCCCTGATTAGCCCCTCTTTTTCGCACAGCTTTTTAAAGCGTCTAATCATCTGCTGAACGGATTCGCCTGTTCGTGATTTAACCCTTAACATATAAAAAAGACCCTTCCTGTCCTTCAAATAATACAAATACTTTATAACTACATTATATTTTAGTTCGTCAAAAAACGTTTACATCGTTACTGTAAAGCAGATTTAGCATTTTTTCAAGTCAAAAAAACGCTGATTGATGGTTTTTTGGTTGGTAAAGATAAATTTTTGTGGCCGATAAAACACCCCTGCTGCTCCGAAAAACCCAAAAATTTGCCGAATATTCAGGTTTTGTTGAACAATATGGGCAAAGTATGATAAAATATAATGGCGAAATAATTATAAAGGGATGCGAACTCGGATGGACTAAAGAAGCCACAAGTTAACCTTGTCCCCGCAAAGACAGGTGCAGGCACAGGTTTAGAGGGAGGTATATTTTAGTTGGATAAATTGCGTGAGACGCTGAGAGTCAGAAAAGAGCGGGCCATTTTGGTGGCTGCCATCCCATCTTCTTCCAATAGCGGCGACGACTTAGCTGAGCTTACAGCTCTGGCCGAAAGCGCCGGTGCAATCGTCGTGTCCAGGTTCCAGCAGAAAATCCACAAAATAAATCCCTCTACATATATAGGCAAAGGCAAAGTCCTTCAGCTTGCCCAGCGAATCAGGCGATATAAAGCGGATGTTGTGATATTTGATAACGACCTTTCGCCGGCTCAAATACGCGAGCTCGAAGAGATTATCAAAGCCAAGGTCCTCGACCGCAGCGAATTGATTTTGGATATATTCGCCACCCGGGCCAAGACCACCCAGGCCAAATTGCAGGTCGAATTGGCCCAGCTCGAATATACATACCCGCGACTTACACGGATGTGGTCGCACTTAGATGCATTAGCCGGTGCAGGCGGGGCAACCGCCGCAGGCATTGTCGGAGGCATAGGCACCAGAGGCCCGGGCGAACAGCAGCTCGAAGTTGACCGACGAATAGTCAAAAGGCGAATCACCGACCTGAAACGAGAGCTTACAAATATCGACAATCGAAGAGTTCGTGAAATCAAAACGAGAGAGGGACTATTTAAAATCTGTATCGTCGGCTATACCAATGCCGGCAAAAGCACACTGCTGAACGCACTTACCAACGCGGACGCCTTAGTTGAGGACCGGCTGTTTGCAACACTCGATACGCGAACAAAAAGATGGACGCCGGCCAGGGGCGTAGAAGTGCTCATAAGCGACACAGTCGGCTTTGTAAAAAATCTGCCTCATCAATTAGTTGCATCGTTTAAGGCGACTCTCGAAGAAGCAATCAATGCGGATTTACTCCTGCATATCATAGATGTAGCCAATCCCGATGCGATGCAGCAGATTGAATCGGTAAATAAGGTCCTTGCGGAAATCGGCTGCAGCGGAAAGCCGATTTTAGAGGTCCTCAATAAAGTCGATGTCGTCAAAAGAATCGGCGACCTTGATATGCTCCAAACGCTCCATCCCGATGCCGTAACCATATCAGCCAAGACCTGCTTCGGCATAGATAAGCTCTGTAATGCGGTAACACAAAAATATAAAGGCGGCGAAATCCTCCTGCGTGTTACCAGCAGCCAATCGGACGGCAAGGTTTATAACTTTTTGCGTGCCCACGCACAAATCTTGAACGAGCAATATCTTGATAGCTCTATCCTTATTGACGCCCGGCTCGGCCGAAACCAACTGACAGACCTGAAACGGCTCCAGCCGGAAAACATTGAAATCATTCAAAGCTAATTAGCCACAAAAAGGCACGAAAAAGACACGAATTTGAACCACGGATACCCGCCTAAAACTTGCGGGCACAAGTTAACGCGGATTGAAACTGAATTTTTATTAACCAAAGAGGCTTATCCTGAGTCCGCCGCAGGCGGATAAACTACGCCGAAGGAACACGGAGGACACGGAGTTAAATAATCGAAAATCACTTAAATTTGCTGCATTTTTCTTGATTTTTAGACTCGGAAAGTATATAATCAAATTTGGTTTTGGAGGGAGCCAAAGCACTAAAAAAAGGAGATGAGGGTATGCATATCCCTTTTTAAGGAATGGAAATCGGTAACAATCTTGGAGGAGATAATGATGAAAGAAACAATCACATTAGAGCGATACCAAATGTTTTTAGAATTAGCACCTACCAATGTATTAAGAGAAACATGGGCGTATATGGTTAAGACCTCTGAGCAGCTTTCAGAAAATACCCCTGAGTTTGAAGCACTTGCTGTAATGCTCTCAATGTTACTTTATGAACTTCAGCTAAGACAAATTGAACCGCTCTGGCGGAAAGCCAAGCGGTTTACAATTAGAAACTCCGGTGCAATAAAAGAAGCTGGCAAAATTGCTGCCTGTATTGCTGCCGGTGTCTTGCTAGGTGCATCACTGGATGAATAAGTTTTTGAGACATCGAAGACAAATATAAGAAAATGAGACTTTTTTAAGAAGATTGGCTGAGGGTCGGGATTTTTTGATTGCGGAATTAACCAACGAGGACACAGATGAACACGGATTTTAAAATTAACTGGTCTTTTGCTTTAAAGTATTATTGAGATTTCTTTCATTAATTTTTTGATATTCTTGATAGATTGCAAAAAAGGCATATAATGACTTTTTGTAACATATAGTAATGAATGATGAAAAACTATGTTCAAGATGCAAGATAGCCGCATACATCCTGAAAAAATCACTCATCCCTTCCAACTGATGGCTGCTTGGTTTGTCATGCTTATCCTTTTGGTTGCAGTCATGCTGACAGCTGCTGCCAAAATTCAAGAGCCAGCATGGGTTGCTGGCTTTCTTGTTGTTTCTTCTTTAATTCTTTCTGTCCTTGTCATGTTCGCTGTTTTCATTATGCTAACCAAGTTTCGACCACATTTACAAGGCCCGAAAGAATATTCGGAATGGTTAAAGGATGAGCGAAGGTACCGCGGACAAGCTGTCCAAAAATTAAGTATTCGAGAAATCACACCAGAACCACAATATAGTACAGATACTTTGTCCGTTCCGGATGATCCCTCCCTTTTTAGAGAGATCGTCACTCATACAATTAATGTGTCTAATTTGGAGGGTGCTGATAATGTTATCGGAGTTCTTCGTAAACTCGGATTCAATACCGAGATTTATGGGTCCATTATACCAACGGAAATAGAGCTAGGATACAACAAAAAAGAAGATCGCACGGCAATTTGGATTGGAAGTCGGGTGCCTCCAAGAGTTGCGATATTGGCAATAAAATCGATTATCGATATATGGTCTCACCTAAAATATATACATATTTCCGGAGATTCAGATTCTTCTCCTCCTGACTATATCCACGACCAGATTTATTTAGGTGGAGCAACAGCTACTGCAAAGAAATACAAATTGAAATCGTGGACACCTGAACAGATTAAGGCGATTCCTTACGACTTAAACATAGAGGATTTCCACAAACTTATAAGATCGAAGTACTTGGTCGGTGTTAAATAGAAATTCTTAGGTGAGAGTAGATTGTCGCGTTCGAACACCCAGCCGGAGTGTCCACACACCAATTGAGCCATTATGTGTGCCAAATAAAATTAATGCATGATTCATTATCCAAACGCATGGCAATTGGTGTGGAGATGGTAAAAAGACGATGGAAGAGGGATGATGGACGACGGAAGACCCTTCGACTTTGCTCCCTGCTTCGCCCTGAACAGGTGGCTTCGCAGGGCAAGCAGGGCAGGCAGAGGACGGAGGACAGCCCTTCGACTGGGCTCAGGACAAGCAGGATTTCTAATGAGTCTTCCTCACCTGGGACTATTCTGGCTCAAAAAAGTATAAAATTGACTAAAAAACGTGGTTTATACGTATTTTTACTGAAAATGCAGTTTTTATCGGGTTTTTTCTTGACTTTTCCGGCTCAACTGTATAGTATATTGTCTTGAAAAAGGATGGTGTTGAGAAGGAGCATTTCAAGCTGCTTCACTAAACAAGGAGGTTTCAATACTAAATGCGTGGAAAGATTTGCGCATTTTGTTGCGAAAGAGCGTAGAAATTTTTGGAAGGATAGGTGAATGAAAAACAGGAGAAATTCAATTCTTTTAGCATCGGTCATAATCACCCTTATAATGACGGCTGGTCTTAGCGCCAACTTGGTTTATAACGGAGATTTTGAAAATGGAATTTTGGGCATTGTAACCGACTACACATATATAGTTCCCCCTAATACTGTACATCCCCAGCAGACGTACACTGTGTATACAAGCCCAAGACTTGTCCACTCGTCCTGGGCCAACTATGGCGACCATACAAGTGGGACAGGAAACATGATGATAGTCAACGCCGCCATTGTTGCCGACCAGGCCGTGTGGGGGCAAACAGTCACGGTGACGCCTAACACGGATTACATTTTTACCTACTGGCTGTCGAGCAGCTACCCGACTAACCTGGCACAATTGCAGTGCTCGTTTAATGGCTCAGCAGTCGGGACTGCCACTGCCCCATCGACGACGGGGGTCTGGCAGGAGGTAACTTACAATTGGAACTCAGGAGCCAGCTCCTCGGCAACCATCAGACTCGTAGATTTAACCAGAGCATATTCTGGGGACGATTTTGCAATTGATGATATCTCCTTAATTCCTGAGCCGGCCACGGTTTTGCTGCTCGGCTTAGGCGGCTTGTTCCTTCGACGCCGCTCAGGACAGGTTTTGAGAAAAAGAAAATAATAGTTTTTTCGGCTGAGGTTAAAATGAAAAAGTTAATAACAATTTGTGCAGTAGTAGCAATGATTTTCGTCGCATCACCAGCGCGAGCAGTCACGAAGTATGAAAATGACAAGGCTGGTTGGGATTCGATGGTGACCACTCTGGTAACTACTATCAACTGGGACGACTTGGCGCTCGCCAACGGAACCTCACAGACAATCCTGGGAAATCGGTACTCGGGGCTGACCGGCAGTCCGACGCTGTCAGTCGATGCAAGCTCGGGACTTTATGTCATAGACCCGGGCCCCTCCTTTTTCCAAGAAGACTTCATCCCCGTCAGTGGCGAAAATGTCTTCGCACCGGATAATTACCCAGCCAGTCCACAGGGAATTCTGACGGTCTCCTTTGGGACGCAGGTGTACGCACTGGGAGCATGGTTCCTCGACGTTGAAGGTGATTATGCCGGCACAGGCATCAAGGTCGGCGGAATACTTTATTCCTTCAGCGCAAATCAGGGGGACAATTCCCAGTCCTTTTTGGGTATCGTCTCAACAACTCCGTTTACAACCGCTGAAATCCACATGGCTAATGGTCCGGTGAGCGACGGAGTGGGAATAGACGATGTATATTATGTCCCCGAACCGGGGACGCTTTTACTGCTTGGCTTAGGTGGCTTGTTCCTTCGACGCC
>Ga0299912_10000549_pt1 | contig 31760 bp, 27 predicted proteins | sample RVTome_2_FD_207667 | JGI IMG/M metagenome (GOLD analysis project Ga0299912, IMG submission 207667) | Soil microbial communities from uranium-contaminated site in the Upper Colorado River Basin, Wyoming, United States - RVT95D214 (version 2) ... | reverse complement strand
GGGGGGCCAATCTACAAACAGGCTCTGGTTGAAAACCAGTCCTCAGGTTGGGACGGCCTCCCCTGTGAAGCGTGTAATCTTACTTAACCTCCTCAACAACATTTCATTAAATTCGATCATACAAGGTCGGGCTTTAGCCCGACATGTCGGTCTGAAGACCGACCTACAACACCCGGTGGCGTGCGGCGATAAGGTCCACACGAAGCACTACACTAGTTCAACTGCAACCGCTGTCCCCACGGCACCTGCGCCTTGCCCTTGACCAGCCACAGCACCGGATAAGCAGGCTCATGCGCGGGAAACTCGCCCTGCGCGTCGGTGAAATACAGCAGCAAGTCGGGCCGCAGCCCCTGCCGGTCGACCCATTCGAAGACCGGGGTGAAGCGCGTGCCGCCGCCTCCGCTCAGGGCCTCGGGCAGGACCAGTGCCTGCCAGGGCTGGAAGGTCCACGGGCCTTGCGCGCAGAGCTGATCGTCGCAGGCTTGCAGGGTGATGTGGGCGCGTATCTGGCCTTTGAGGGCGTCGATCTCGCTGAGGAATTCGCGCATTTCTTCGTCCTCCACCGAGCCGCTGCTGTCCAGCGCGACCACCACGTTGATTTCGCCGCTGTACAGGCTAGGCAGCAGCGCTTCGCCGCCGCGGCGGGAGGGGCGTTGGAAGCTGTAGTCGTCGCGCGCGACGTTGCTCATGTAGCGCGCCAGCAGCATGCGCCAGGGCAGTTGCGGCTGGATCAAATGATCAACCATGCGCATCCAGGAGGCGCCGAGCTTGCCGGCCTGGCGCGCCTGCTGTGCGGCGGAGGCGAGGCGGCTGCGCCATTGCTGCGCCATTTCCTCGCGTTCGCCGGGCGAGAGTTCGTGCGGCTGGTCCTCCCCTGCCGCCGATCCCTGCTGCGGCGGCTGGCCTGGCTCTGCGGCTTCGGGTTGCTGCCCGGCGCCGCCCTGGCCGGGGCGCGGCTCGGCCTGGCCCTGCGCGCCCGCGGCGGTATCGTCGACGCTGTCGTCGCGCCCCAGGCCCTGGTCGTCGCCGGCCTGGCCGTCGAACAGATGGTGGTCCAGGGTTTTTTCCGAGGTGCCGTTGTGGATGAAGGGGTAGACCTCCTCCGCCGTGAGGTCGCGGTAGAGTTCGTTGATGAGCGCGCCGGGCGGCGGCTTCATGCCTTCCTCCAGCAGCAGCAGGTTGACGCTGTGGTCGCAGGCCACGTCCCAGCGCGCCTTGACGCGGTGATGGCGGCGCGCGAAATGGCCGAGGGCGCAGTGCAGCGCCTCGTGCGCCAGCATGAACTGGGTCTGCGCCAGGCTGAGCGAGTCGATGAACTGCGGGTTGTAGTAAAAGGCGCGGGCGTCGGTCGCGGTGGTCTTGCACCAGGCGCCGTTGCCGGCGACCAGCGGCAGATGCATGACCAGCGCGCCGATGAACGGTTTCTCCAGGATCAGCCGGGTGCGCGCGGCGCTCAGCTTGGTTTCGATTGCGGAGAGGTCGCCCGCCATTGCCCTAGCCCCTGGGCGCGAAGTCGTACAGCATCAGGTCGGCGATGCTGTTGGCCCAGTCCGCGAATTCGGGCACGGCGAACAGCGGCTTGCCGATGGAGCGGTGCATGTCCATGACCAGCATCACGCCCATCTCGCGCTGCGGCAGGCGCTTGGCATAGCGCAGGATGTTGCCGAACACCGTCGCCGCCTGCGGCGTGTCGCGGGCCAGCACGGCGCGGCGCACCAGGGAGGCGGCCACGCCGTATTGCAGGTCGATGGAATGCGGCACCTCGGTCTCGGCGCCCGCCAGGATGGCGTCGATGTCGGGAAGTTGGCTCATGTGGTCTATGAAGGCCTTCAGCTCTATCCCCGCGGTCGGGCCGATGCAGGCCTGCAGGGCGTCGGGCAGTAGCGGCGGCAGGTCGCCGAATTTTTGCAGCGCGCGGTGCGCATACTCCCACGAACGCGGCGAAGGGAAAGCCACCGGGTTGTGCGCCGGGTCGAAGTCGAACAGCAGGTCCGGGCGGAAGCGCAAAAAGCCCAGCACGCGCTCGTCGATGGCATTGCCGTGCGCCCAGGAAATCCAGTCGTCGAGGTTGGCCTCGACCTCGTAATGGGTGAAGCGGTTGGCCAGCGGCGCCGGCATGCTGTAGGTCACGCCGCGGTCGCCCTGGCGGTTGCCGGCGGCGAAGATGGCCCAGCCAGCGGGTATGGTGTATTCGCCGAGGCGGCGGTCGAGGATGAGCTGGTAGGCCGCGGCCGACACGGTGGGCGGCGCCGAGGTGATCTCGTCCAGGAACAGGATGCCGTGTTCGCCGTGGCGCACGGCGTCGGGCAGCATGGCCGGCACCGACCATTCCACCAGGTCGCCGTTGCGGAAGGGAATGCCGCGCAGGTCGGTGGGCTCCATCTGCGACAAACGGATGTCGATGAGCGGTACGGCGTGGCGCTGCGCGATCTGCGCGATGATCTGCGACTTGCCCACGCCCGGCGGCCCCCACAGCATCACGGGGGTGTGCTGGCGGTTCAAGGTGCTGGCGAATTCGCGGTCGAGTATGGCGAGGATGTGTGAGGGACGCATGGTGCCTTTGCTTAATCGTTAATCAAAATCGTGAATCAAAAAATAGGATCGCCACGGACTGACGGGTAGGGCGGAAAAGCAACGCGCCGTCTGCCGAACAAATACCCCGACGCATCCCGATACAGGATTTGCCATTGCGGATCGTTCTGCAGGTAGGCAATCAGCGGATACTGCTCGGCCGCGCCGTCCAGCCGGTTGCGCTCGGGGACCAGCACCAGATCGAACCTTGCGCGCTCGAAGAAATACTTGCCCGGCGGGGTGAGCCAGAGGATGTGCGTATACGGCACCACCCGCTTGGGGTCGAGCATGCGGCCATCGATGTAGACCTGCACCTCCGGGTGCAAGTTCCAGATCAGATAGCCGCCCCAGGCCATGGAGTTGAACATCCTGCCCGAGACGTGGTTGGCGCGCATGAAGGCGACGGCGCCAACCGGGTAGCCCCCTTCGTGCACGCCGCGCTGGAACGTGCTGCCGTCGCGGAAACCGCTGACCAGCAGCACGCCGGCAACGAGCACGGCGGCCGCCCCGGCGCCGACCTTGGACCAGGCCATCCGGCCGATCAGAGCCCCCAACCCCGCGGCCGCATAGGGTGCTGCCAGCAGCAGGAAGAACGGCACATAGCGATAGCCGGTGAGGCTGAGCAGGGCCAGCGCCACAACCAGTCCGCTCTCCTTCAGCCGCTCCTTGCTGAAGAAAGTGAACAGCGCAGCAACGGCCAGCACCAGGAACACCCAGTAGTACGGCAGGAACGGCGCGCTCGCCCACTCGCCCCAGAAGCTGAACGGACTGAAATATTCGGAAACGCGGTCGCGTATCTCGCTTTTTTCCAGAAAGGCCAGATACTCGAAAGTGGTCAGCCCGTTCGGCGCCAGCAGGATGGCGCCGGCCGACAACGCCGCCACAGCGCCCAGGGCAAGGCTGTGAGGACGCGGCACGGCACCGCGCAACACCCGGCCTTCGAGCGCATATCCCGCGGCAAACAGCACCAGCGTGACCGCCCCCAGCACGAGCCCGCCGTGGCTGTTCGCCCACACCAGGGCAAGCGGCGGCAACAGATAGAGCAGCCAGCGCCGCCCGCTGCGGGCGAAGCCATCGAGCACGACGAACATGAACGCGAAAAACAGGAAGGACAACAACTGCGGACGCTCGGTGGTGTACCCGCGCAAGCCCATGCCGACCAGGAACAGCACGGCGAAACTGGCGAGCGGCGCGGCTCCCGCCATGCGGCAGCGCACGTAGATCAATGCCAGGCATGCGGTCAGTATGGCGGCCTTGGCGAAAATGATGCCGTCGGCGCCGAAACGATCGAACACCTCATACAGGAACACCTGCCCCAGCCACTGGCTCTTGAGCACGGTCTGCCCCCACACGCCGGCGGCGTTGTAGACCGAGAACGGGTCCTGCTCCGGCAGCGCGCCGGCGGCGAGTATCTGCTTGCCGGCGGCGATGTGCCACCAGAAATCGATGTCCGCCACCTTGACCGCGAAAAGCCCGAAAAACGCCAGCAGCAGAGCGGCAAGGCCGGCATATTCCAGGTAACGCCCAGCGCGCTCGCCCATGGCGACGCTTCGCGGCGGCATGCCCATCGTCGCTTTTTCCACTAACCGGACCCTTCCCTCAGCCAATCTGTCCCGTACTGTAATGCACGCCAAAGTGCCACGCAATAGCGCAAACCGCGGCTTTCGCCCGTTCCGGCGCAAGCGGCGCCGCACGTCACAAATACTTAGCTTGACGCTACATTCATAAAGTTTCTATCATGCGGATGCATAACTGCACGCATTCAGGCGGTTTCAGGCGGATACGTCGCGCTCCGCGGCCTGAAATACAGCCACGGGCCGGTTGCAGCACCTTTTCATGAAATTCACAAATATGGCGGCACGGGCCTCGGCGTCCGGGCAAGAGGGCACATGGTCAAGAATTTTTCCAATAAAAACCGCGGTTTCACGCTGCTGGAACTGCTCGTGGTAATGGTGATCATCGGCTTGCTGGCCGGCTACGTCGGGCCGAAATATTTCGCCCAGATCGGCAAATCCGAGGTCAAGACCGCACGCGCGCAAATCGACGCTCTCGAAAAATCCATCGACACCTATCGCATCGACACCGGCCACTACCCCACCACCGAACAGGGCCTGAACGCCCTCATGGTTCAGCCCGCCAACGAGCCGAAGTGGGGCGGGCCCTACCTGAAAAAGGCCGTCCCGCTCGACCCATGGGGCAAGCCCTATATCTACAAGCAGCCCGGCGAGCATGGGGACTACGACGTCTTCTCCTACGGCAAGGACGGGCAGCTCGGCGGAAGCGCGGAATCCGCCGATATCACGAACTGGTAAGCAGGGGCCGATCCTAACTCATGCGCTATCAGGTCAAAGCCTTTCGTGAGCCGGACGGCGTGGTTTCGGTGTTTTTCGATGCCAGGAACGAAAGCGACGCGGTGCAGCAGGCGGAAAGCCAGGGATACAAGATCCTCGCGCTGAAAGCCGGCAGCTCCTGGAACCTCCTGAAGACCCGCCGCAAGCAGAACTTCCCTCTGGCCTTGTTCAGCCACGAATTGCTGGCGCTGCTGGACGCGGGGCTGGGATTGGTGGAGGCGGTGGAAGCGCTGGCGGAGAAGGAAAGCCACGCCGAAACCAAGAGCACGCTCGACCAGTTGATCGCCCAGCTTTACGAGGGCCGCACCTTTTCCCATGCGCTGCAGCAGTTTCCACTGGTATTCCCGCAGCTTTACGTCGCCACGGTGCATGCCAGCGAAAAGACCGGCGACCTGAAAGACGCGCTGTCCCGCTACGTGGCCTATCAGGCCCAGCTCGACGTGGTGCGCAAGAAACTGGTGAACGCCTCGATATACCCGGTTCTGCTGATGGCGGTGGGCGGCCTGGTGACCGTGTTCCTGATGGCGTACGTGGTGCCCAAGTTCAGCCACGTCTACGAGGACATGGGCGGCGACCTGCCGCTGTTGTCGCAACTCATGCTGCAATGGGGCAAACTGCTGGAAGCCAACGGCACGGCGGTGATGGGGGGCTTCGTCGCCTTTGTGGCGGGTGCCGCCTACCTGCTGACGCGCCCGGCACTCAAGCGGTGGATAGGGCACAAGCTGTGGCAGATTCCCGCGGTCGGCGAGCGCATGCGCTTGTACCAGTTGGCGCGCTTTTACCGCACCCTGGGCATGCTGCTGCGCGGGGGAACGCCCATCGTGGCGGCGATCGAGATGGCGGCCGGCCTGCTGCATCCGACCTTGCGCGGCTACCTGACCCTGGCGGCGCAAAGCATACGCGAGGGGCGCAGCATATCGGACGCCATGGAAGCGAACCGTTTGACCACAGCGGTGGCCTCGCGCATGCTCAGGGTCGGCGAGCGCACCGGCAGCATGGGCGAGATGATGGACCGCATCGCGGCCTTCTACGACGAGGAGATCGCGCGCTGGGTGGACTGGTTCACCAAACTGTTCGAGCCCTTGCTGATGGCCTTCATCGGCGTCGTCATCGGGGGCATCGTGATCTTGATGTATTTGCCGGTGTTCGAACTGGCGGGAAGCATACAATGAGTACGGACACGCTTGAAACCGCCGCGGAGCCGATTTCCGCACGCATGATCCAGGAAGCGCGCCACGAGGCGGAGCGCACCCGGCGCAAGGCGGTGGAGGTACTGGAAGAACGCCTCGGCCTGGGCGCCGAGGAATTCATCAACCGCCTCGGCCAGACGCTGCTGCTGCCGGTACTGCCCATGGAGCGGCTGCACAAGCTCACCCCCGCCTTCGACGTGCTCGGCTACACCGACGCGCTGGCGCACGAATGCGTGGCTTTCCGCAGCCCCGAGGGCGGCATGCTGGTGGTGTTCGCCGACCCCTTCAACCTGGACATCCAGGCCTGGGCGGAAGAACGCATCAAACAGCCGTTCGCCTGGCATCTGGCGCACCATACCGACCTCGCCGCCTACCTCGCGCGCCACGAAGAAACCCTGCGCGCCATGGACGGCATGCTCTCCGGCGAGGCCAAGGCCGGCAGCGGCGACCACCGCGTGGAAGACCTCTCGCTCAAGGCCATCAGCGAAGACACCAGCCCGGTGGTGAAGCTGGTCAATTCCACGCTGTACGACGCCCTCAAGATCGAAGCCAGCGACATCCACCTGGAAACCAGCCCGACCGGCCTCGCCATCAAGTACCGCATCGACGGCGTACTGACTTCGGTGGGCGCCTTGCAGGAAGCCGAGATGGCGGAACAGGTGATCTCGCGCATCAAGGTCATGGCGGAACTGGACATCGCCGAGCGGCGCGTGCCGCAGGACGGCCGCTTCAAGGTCTCGGTGAAAGGGCGCGAAGTGGATTTCCGCGTCTCCATCATGCCCAGCATTTTCGGCGAGGATGCGGTGCTGCGTATCCTCGACAAGCAGGCCCTGGCCGACCACGTCAAGGGCCTGCGCCTGGACTATCTCGGCTTCGACGACCATGCCCTGAAGCTGCTGCGGCGCTATGCCAACGAGCCCTACGGCATGGTGCTGGTGACCGGGCCTACCGGCAGCGGCAAGACCACCACGCTGTACGGCATGCTGAGCGAGATCAACCACGGCCAGGACAAGATCATCACCATCGAGGACCCCGTCGAATACCAGCTCGCGGGCATACTGCAGATCCCGGTCAACGAAAAAAAGGGGCTGACTTTCGCGCGCGGCCTACGCTCGATACTGCGCCACGACCCGGACAAGATCATGGTGGGCGAGATCCGCGACGCCGAGACCGCCCAGATCGCGATCCAGTCCGCCCTCACCGGCCACCTGGTGTTCACCACGGTGCACGCCAACAACGTGTTCGACGTGATCGGCCGCTTCATGCACATGGGCGTCGATCCCTACAGTTTCGTTTCCGCCCTCAACGGCATCCTGGCGCAGCGCCTGGTGCGCGTGAATTGCCCGCACTGCGCGGCGGACGACGAGCCCGACGCGGAATTGCTCGCCGCCTCCGGCATAGCCGCGCAAGACCGGGCGAGCTTCAATTTCCGCGCCGGAACCGGCTGCGGGCAGTGCCGCGGCACCGGCTACAAGGGGCGCAAGGCAATCGCCGAAACGCTGTCACTCAACGACGAGATACGCGAACTGATCGTTGCGCGCGAACCGATACGCCGCATCAAGGAAGCAGCCGTGCGCAACGGCACGCGTTTTCTGCGCGAAGCAGCACTGGACCTGGCACGCACGGGCGTAACCACTTTGCAGGAGATCAACCGTGTTACCTTCGTTGCGTGACCAGGCGCGCGTCGTTCTCTGCCCGGACCGGGTCGTTTTCGTGCGCCTGCGCCGCGGACTGCGCGCCCACGTCGAGGACAAGCAGATCGTGACCTTCGCCCCCGCCGAACCGGGAGAACCGGCGTGGGGACCCGCGCTCGCGGCGCTCAAGGAACTCCTGGACGGGCAGCAGAAAAGCGCCGACGCGCTGCTGATACTGTCCAATCACTTCGTGCGCTACGTGGTCGTGCCGTGGAGCGACGAACTGGTGAGCGAGCAGGAACAGAGCGCCTTCGTGCGCCACCGCTTCACCCAAGTGTACGGCGAACTATCGCGCGGCTGGGCCATAGTGGTGAGCAACGGCAGCTCCGGCGTGCCGCGCATGGCCAGCGCCATCGACCAGCCGCTGCTGGACGCGGCGCGCGGAGTCTTTGCCACTTCCAAAATCCGTTTGCGCTCGGTGCAGCCCTATCTGATGTCCGCCTTCAACCAGTGGCGCCATGAACTCAAGAACGGCGGCGCATGGTTCTTGCTCGCCGAGTCCGACCGGCTGTGCCTGGCGCTGCTGCATCATGGTCAATGGCATAGCGTACGCACGCGCCACATCGGCCCCATGCTGGGCGCGGAACTGCCGCTCATTCTCGACCAGGAACGGCTGTTGTCCGGCCTGCCCGACGCGCCCAGCAAAGTGCTGCTGCACGTTCCAAACGACCCCGTGTTCACCCTGGCGCCGCGCGGCGACTGGGCAACGCAACACCTCAAGCTGGAATCGCGCGCCGGCTTCTCGCCCTACATGGATGCGGCCTATTCCATGGCCATGAGCGGGGACATGTGATGCGGCCCCTACATCTCGATTATCAGCGCAGCCATACACCTTCCCGACTGGGCGGGGTCGTGCTGCTGGCGATTGCCGTGGCGCTGTCGTTCAAACTCCTTGCCGGGTACTCGGCGCTTTCCGACCAGGCCGCCGTCGCCGAGGACAAGCTCGCCCGGCTGCAAAAGCTGTCCAGCCGCACTCACCCCGACGCCGGCCACGACAACGCCGATAGCACCGCCCTGCGCCAGGAAATGACCCGCGCCAACGCGGTGCTCAAGCACCTTTCGCTCCCCTGGGACAAGCTGTTCAAGGCCGTGGAATCCTCCGCCAGCGAACAGGTCGCATTGCTGTCGATACAGCCGGACGAAAAGCGCGGCACCGTCAGCATCGGCGGCGAAGCCAAGAACGTCGAGGCCATGCTGGACTATGTGCGGCGCTTGCAGCGCAGCAACACGCTTTCCAATATCTACCTGGTCAACCATCAGGTCGAACAGCAGGACCCGCAAACGCCGGTCCGCTTCTCAGTGGTCGCAACATGGCTAAACAAATAATCGGCAGGGCAACCTGGCTTTCCAGGTACTGGCTAAGGGGGCTGGGCTTGCCGGGCATGCTCGCCCTTGGCCTGCTGACGTTCAACCTCGCACTCTACTTCTCGGCGCTCGTTCCCGCCCAGGAAAAACTCGCGGCGATGGAGCATGACATCGCCACGATGCGCGACCGCACGCAATCGTCCACCAAAGCGATACGCGAAGCGGCGGCTACAACCCCGCAAGACCAGTTGGCGGCATTCTACAAGTCGTTCCCCAGCGTCGAGAGCACCCCCGACCTGCTGCAGACCATCTATCGGGCCGCCGCCTCAAGCCAGGTCAAGCTCGATCAGGGCGCCTACCGCCTGGTGGCGGAGCGCGGCAACCGGCTGCAAAGCTATCAGGTTACGCTGCCGGTCAAAGGTACTTATCCCCAGATCAAGTCCTTCCTCGGCCGCATCGTCAAGGACATCCCCACCCTGTCCCTGGACAGCATCGGTTTTCAGCGCCAAGGCATCGCCGATCCGACCATCAGTTCCGAGGTGAAGCTGACCCTTTACCTGGGAGGCGCGTGATGGCCATGGCGCCGAAACAACGCCGCATCGTGCTGGTCCTGCTGCTGGGCGCGACGCTTTCGGCCACCGCCTGGGTCAACCTCGCGGAAGACCGCACGGACGTCAGCGAGACGCAACCGCGGGTAGCGCGCACAGTCGACTACCCATCGGCCACCAGAAAAGCGCCGCCAAAAGTCGAAGCGCTCGTGCTGGAACCGCTGCAACGCCCGGTGCTGGAAGGCACCAAGAAAGGCCTGTTCGACAGCAAATCATGGTACGTTCCCCCGCCCCCGCCCAAGGCGCTGCCGCCGCCTCCGCCCACGGCGCCCCCGCTGCCGTTCAGCTATATGGGAAAAATGCTTGAGGACGGGCGGACCACGATATTCCTGACCCGGCAAAACCGCAATTTCGTGGTCAGCGCCGGCGACACCATAGAGTCGACCTATCGGGTCGACGAGATCAACGCGCGCTTCATGACTCTTACCTACCTGCCGCTCAACATAAAACAAACTCTGCAGATTGGAGAAACCAATTGATACCACTCCGCTATAAGCTGAAACTCGCGCAGCGAGCCTGCGTCCCTCTCGCCCGCTTGCGGGAGAGAGTTAGGAGAGAGGGGCAGTCATGGCAGGTTTCGTCTGCCGTGGTATCAACACTCGCCATGACTGCGAAGCCGGAACTCGCGCAGCGAGTCCGCGCCCCTCAGATCAAAACAGGCGCCCTTCACGTTTGCTTCCTCTCCCGCTTGCGGGAGAGGATTGAGGAGAGGGTGTCCCTCCGGGAGACAGTTAGGAGAGAGGGGCGGCCATGGCAGGTTTCGTCCGCGCTGTTCCTCGTCGCGCTCGTTGCAGCGGGCTGCGCCAGCGACCAGGCCTACCGCGATGGCCAACGCCTGCTCGGCGAAGGCAAAACCGAGGAGGGGCTGGCGCAACTGGAGCATGCCGTGCAGCAGCATCCCAAGGACCAGGAGCTGCGCGCCTACCTGTTCCACCAGCGCGAAACGTCGACCAATCGCATCCTGGCCCAGGCCGATAGCGCGCGCCTGCAAGACAAGTATGACGAGGCCGATGCGGGCTACCGCCGCGCGCTGGCGCTCTCGCCCGGCAACCCGCGCGCGCTGTCCGGGCTCGACTCGATCCAGGCGGCGCGGCGCCACAACGGCCTGGTGGCCGAAGCCACAATACTGTTCAAGAAGGGCGATACCGACGCCGCCCAGGCGCGGCTGCGCCCGGTGCTGGTGGAAAACCCCGCGCACCGCGAAGCCAAACAATTGCAGCGCCGCATCGACGAAAAGAACTTCAAGGACGCCAGCGCCAGCCCGGTGCTCAAGACCACGTTCAAAAAACCGATCACCCTGGAGTTCCGCGATGCCAACCTGAAATCGGTATTCGAGGTGATCGCCCGTAGCGCCGGCATCAACTTCATTTTCGACAAGGACGTGCGCCCCGACCTCAAGGCCAGCATCTACGTCAAGAACACCACCATCGAGGACGCCATCAAGCTGCTGCTGGTAACCAATCAGTTGGAAAAGAAGATCATGAACGACAACACCGTGCTGATCTATCCCAACATCCCGGCCAAGACCAAGGATTACCAGGAATTGACGGTGAAGAGCTTTTACCTCGCCAACGCCGACGTGAAGCAGACCATGAACATGATCAAGGCGCTGGTCAAGACGCGCGACATTTTCGTCGACGAAAAGCTCAACATGCTGGTGATGCGCGACACCCCGGAAGCCATTCGGCTGGCGGAAAAACTGGTGGCGACCCAGGACCTGTCCGAACCGGAAGTGCTGCTCGACGTGGAAGTGCTGGAGATCGGCCACAAGAGGGCGGTCGACCTGGGCATCACGCCCCCGACCTCGGTCGCCTTTACCGCCGCCGGCGCCACCGCCGACGTTTTCACCCTGACCGACGCAAAACACATCAACTCCGACCGCATCAACGTATCCACGCTGTCGGCCTCGGTCAATTTCAACATGGACGTGGGCGACACCAATCTCCTGGCCAATCCCCGCATCCGCGTCAAGAACCGGGAGAAAGCCTCGGTGCATATCGGCGAGAAGGTTCCGGTCATCACCACCACCGTCTCGTCCGCCGGCACCACCAGCTTTCTGCCCGAAACCGTGAACTATCTCGATGTCGGCATCAAGCTCGAAGTCGAGCCCAACATCTATCTGGAGGACGACGTCTCGATCAAGGTCAAGCTGGAGGTCAGCAGCCTCGGGCAAAAGAACGTAACCAAGAGCGGCAGCGAGGTATACCGGGTGGGCACGCGCAACGTCACCACGACCCTGCGCCTGCACGACGGCGAGACGCAGATACTGGCCGGGCTCATCAACGACGAGGACCGCAAGACCATCAGCGGCATCCCCGGCCTGGGCGACATTCCCGCCATCGGGCGGCTGTTCTCCACCAAGAACGACAGCAAGGACAAGACCGAAATCGTGTTGCTCATCACCCCTCACGTGGTGCGCAACCTGACGCGTCCCGAGGCGTCGTCCATCGAGTTTTCCGCAGGCACCGAATCCGACATCGGCGGCGGGCCGCTGACGCTGAGGCCGGCTGAAGGCCTGTCCCCCGCACCGGGTGTGCGCCTCGGCACCGGGGCACGCCCCGCTCCGGGAGAGCCCGGCACGCCGGTTCAGATGGCGCCCCCGCCGGCCCCGGCGCCGGACATCTTCCAGCCGCCGCCCGCGCCGACTCAATGAACGAGATGACCGGAGCCCGGCTCCGGTTGCACAGACCGATGAATCCGAGACACCGCAACGCCGGCTTCACCCTGATCGAACTGGTGATCACCGTGGCCATCCTCGCCATCCTCGCCAGCGCCGTCCTGCCCATGGCCGAAGTCGCGGTGCAGCGCAGCAAGGAGCAGGAACTGCGCAGCGCCCTGCGCCAGATCCGCGAAGGACTCGACGCCTACAAGCAGGCCATGGACGACGGCCACATGCTGCCGGGAGTGGATGAAACGGGCTACCCGAAATCGTTGCAGATTCTGGTGGACGGGGTGGAAGACACCAAGAGCCCGGTCAAGTCGAAAATCTATTTTCTGCGGCGCCTGCCGCGCGACCCCATGTCGCGCGACGCCACCGCCCCCGCCGAGGACACCTGGGGCAAGCGCAGCTACGCCAGCCCCCCGGACGACCCGCAGGAGGGCGACGACGTCTACGACGTATACTCGCGCGCCACGGGAGTCGGCCTCAACGGCATCCCCTACCGGGACTGGTGAAATCATGAAACTGCGCAACTTTAGCCGAGGCTTCACGCTCATCGAACTGCTGGTGGTAATGGCCATCATCGCCACCCTGCTCACCATCGCCGTGCCACGGTATTTCCACAGCATGGAAAAATCCAAGGAAGCGGTGCTGCGCCAAAACCTGGCGCAGACGCGCGACGCCATCGACAAGTTCTACGGCGACACCGGGAAATATCCGGAAACCCTGGACGGCCTGGTCGGCGGCAAATACCTGCGCCAGATGCCCATGGACCCGATCACGGACAGCTCCGCCACCTGGATCGTCGTGCCCCCCGAGGATGCGGAAAAAGGCGGCGTGTACGACCTGCACAGCGGCGCCCCCGGCAACGGGCTGGACGGCACGCCTTACGGCACCTGGTGAAGACGGCCGGCATGCTTCGCCCCCAGCGCATTGCCCACTCCGGCTTCACCTACCTGGGACTGCTTTTCATCGTCGCCATGATGAGTGCATCCCTGGCCCTGGTCGGCCTGGTGTGGCACGCCGCACAGAAGCGTGAAAAAGAAAAGGAACTGCTGTTCGTCGGCAACCAATACCGCCAGGCCATCGGCCGGTACTTCCTCGCGACCCCCGGCAACATCAAGCAATACCCCTATCGCCTCGACGATCTGCTCAAGGATGCGCGCCGCCTCAACACCCGGCGCTACCTGCGCCGGCTCTACGCCGACCCCATCACCGGAAGTTCCGAGTGGGGATTGGTCAAAGCGGCGGACGGCGGCATCATGGGCGTCTACAGCCTGTCCGAGGACGAACCGGTCAAGACGTCCAACTTCAGGGGGCTCGACAAAGACTTCGAAGACAAAAAAAGCTATGCCGAGTGGTGGTTCATATATAACCGCCCCCAGGTTTCCGGACAGCCTCCGCCTGCGGTTCCCACCGTGCCGCCGGGCGCGCCAGGCCAACCCGGAGCGCCCGCCGCGGATGCGAAGCAAACCGCGTCCGACCCGAACCAGCCCGCGCCGGCCGACACCAAGGAAAAAATGGACGCCGCGTGCGACATCCTGCGCCAAAACGACACCACCACCTGCAGCGCACTCGGCACGCAGTACGGCGACGAGGCCGGCGCGGCCTGCAGCGCCTCGGCCGAGGCGCGCTACGAACAGTGCATGAAGAAAGACGGCAAGCCGCTGCCGCCGTTGCTGACCGAAAAACCATAGGCCATCCTGATTAGCCCCCAAGTTCATCTCGTCATTCCGGGGCTGCCCGAAGGGTAGAACCCGGAATCCAGTGCCAGGCAGCGCACCTGGATTCCGGGTTCCGCTACGCGGCCCCGGAATGACGAGCTGGATTTGGGGGCTAATACTCAGCGCAGCGATGCGCGGTATTTCTGGTAGAAGCGCATCACCTTGGGAACGTAGAGCACCGTCTCGCGGTAAGGCGGGACGCGGTAGCCGTACTTGATCACGTTTTGTTCCCCTGCATTGTAGGCGGCGAGTGCCAGGCGCAGGTCGTTGTTGAAGAGCTGCATGAGATAGCGCAGGTAGCGCGCGCCGCCGTCGATATTCTGGGCCGGGTCGTAGGGGTTGGTGACGCCGTAGCGGCGCGCCGTGTCCGGCATGAGCTGCATCAGGCCCGCCGCGCCCTTGCGCGACAGCGCATTCGGGTTGTAGCCGGATTCCGCGGAGATCACGGCATGCACCAGGGCGGCCTCGACCTGGTTGGCGCGCGCCGCTTCCGTCACGTAGGGGCCGTAGCGCCGCTGGTTGGCCAGGTTGAGGCCCGCCCTGCCGCCATCCGCCAGCAACGGCGCGGCGGCCGCAGGCTTTTCCGTGCGCATGTAGAGCCGGTAGCGCTGGCTGTCCGGGACGTTGCTGAAATGCGTGATGCCGCCCTCGTCGGTGTAGGCGTAAATATCGGCACGCGCATGACCGGCGGCGACGAGGCCAATCGACAAGCCGAGCAGGACGGCGGCGGTGCGCGCAGGAAGCGCCGCCAACCCCCACTTGTACAAAGGGAGGCTGGAGGGAATTTGCGGCCGTGTTGCGATCGCTGCCAAATGCATGCTGGTGAACTCTGCCGGAGACGAGCGGGGATTTTTCGTGTAGGAACGGAAACACTTCGAATGCTAATGCAAAGTATCGCCGCCTACAAGCCGGCGATGCTAAGGCGCCTGCCGCCTTTACGGCTTGCCGGCCATTTCAGGGGAATAGCGGGTGACGCGGTTGCGCCCGGTGTCCTTGGAGACATAGAGCGCGCTGTCGGCGCCCTGGATCAGGTGTTCGTAGCTTGGTTCTTGCGGCTGCAGTTGGTTGATGCCGATGCTGATGGTCACCGGAATCGGCGTGTCCCTGAACATTATCGGCGCTTGGGCGATGCACTCGCGCACGCGTTCGGCAAGGATGTGCGCCCCTTCCAGGTCGGTGCCGGGGAGGATGACCGAGAACTCCTCGCCGCCGTAGCGGCCCAGCACGTCGCTGGTGCGCAGCATGGTGCCGACGCGCCTGGCCACCTCGATCAGCACCTCGTCTCCGCCCAGATGGCCGTAGGTGTCGTTCACTTTCTTGAAGTGATCGAGATCGAACAGGATGAACGAACACACCCCGCCGTAGCGCTGCGCCCGGTCGAATTCCACCGAGAGGCGCTGTTCCAGATAGCGCCGGTTGTAGATGCCGGTCAGGCCATCGCGGTTATTGCTTTCCGCCAGCGACTCCAGGGCGTCTTTCAGCAGGGTCTGCGACATCCCCACGTCGGTCGCGTCGAACAGGGTTACGCATACCGAATCGACTTCGCCCTGCTCGTTCTTGACCGGCACGAAGGTGCAGTTCTGGTACATGTAGTCGACACCGCCGGTAATCGGCCGGTTGTGGGGAAAGCGGAACAGGTAGGGACGCTGCTCCCAGGAAGTGAAGGCGAAGTTCTTGAGTACGAAGACGCTGTTGATTTTCTTGGACAGCCACTTTTGCGGCAGCTCTTCGAAACACTGGAACAGGTTGCGGCCGACCATTTCGGCGGCGCTCCTGCCGCTGTGATGGGCCATGAAGTTGTTCCACAGCAGTATCTCCATGTCGCGGTTGACCACGAAGATGCCGACATCCACCCATTTGACGATGAAATCGGGCAGGTGGGACGGCGGTGCGGGATCGGTCATGGGGGAAGCAGTGGGAAAACCGGTCAGAAGGACGCGATGAACTGGTCGATCACGCCACGCACTTTATCTATGGCATCTTCCGGCATGAGCATGACGATATGGGAAATGAAGTTGCGCTCTTCCAGCGTGAAGTTCACTTCCATCAGCAGCGCGTGCGTCCACGAGAGATTGTCGGGATTGATGAGGGTATCCACGGGAGCGCATTCCGCCATGATGGAGGGCGCGCAGAAACTCAGCTCGGTACCGGGCTGATCGACGATGCCGCGCAACTGTTCCGAAATGCCGCCGAGGCAGGCACCGACCAGCACGTTGGCGACGTCCAGCAGCAGCTCCTGCTCCGCGGCGCCGTCCAGATCCTCATCGTAGCCCATCAGGTCGGCCAGATCCTTGCACCCGTCCTGGCCGTAGATGACGATGGCCTCGCCGCGCAGATAACCCTGGAAAGACTGCCGCACGGCGGTCACTTCCTTGTCGTGGCCGACCAGCCTGCCGATGCTGTCGGCCACCTGGACCACTTCCAGAATATTGATGCGCGGCACCGACAGGTTCACGAAGGTGTCGAGTATCCCCGCCAGCGAGGCGCCGGCCTGGCCCATGGCAATGTTGGTGATTTCCTGCAGCGCGTCGCGCTGGTCGTCGGATAAGGGCGCAATACTCATAAGACCCCGTATTTCCTCAAGACTTCTTCAAGCACTTCCGACGTCACCGGCTTTTTGACGAAGGCGATCGCGCCCAGATCTTTCACCCGCTGTTGCGCAATCGGCTGGATGTCGGCGGAGATGACGATGACGAAGCTGTTCAGGTCCTCGCTCTGCAACGCTTCCAGCACCTGGTAGCCGTCCATCACGGGCATGGTCAGGTCGAGAAACATCACGGCCGCCTTCCCCGCACGATAGGCCTCCATCGCCTCCACGCCGTTGCCTGCCTGGCTGATCTCCACATCCCAGGACGCCGGCAGGGCCTTGATTAACATTTTCCGCGCCATGGCGGAGTCGTCGACTACTAGTACAGGAACGGACATGCTTGTTTAAACCCGTGTCAAATCGGCATTGCAGCCGCAAGATGTAACCCTATATCGGCGCTTCGTCCGCAAACCTTAGGCTGTCCGTGGCGGGGAAAGAAAGATCGCCGCAAGCCGGCCAGCGGAATCGCGCAGAAACCGGTTGCCGTCCGCCAAGCCGCCAAGCACGGGCCGGAAGCGCCAATACCTATTTTCGAAAGCATGGTTTAGGTATAACATTCAATCAGTTTTAATCCACATCTCATGCAAGTCATCATAGTAATGGAATAGCGCCTGCCTTCATAGGTCATATCACCCTGGGGAGTCCCATCATCGTCAACTTCAAAACCGTGTTTCCGCCGCTGCTGATCGAGCTGCAGCACCACCTGCAAGCGCTCAAACAAGTTGTCGATGCCACGCTGGACTCCACCCCAAAAACCGGGATAGCGCCGCTTCGCGCCGACTACTGGCGCTGGTACGAGGCTGCGGATGGCGTGCAGTTGGCCCAACTGGATGCGGCATTGCAGGAACAGTGGAGGCACCTGGGAACATTGCACCGCGAATTCGTCGGTGCGTCCGACGCCTGCGTCCAAGCCGCCGCCGCAGGCGACAAAGCACGTGCCAAGGAGTGCCTGGACGAGGCATTCGCACGCTCCGCGGAACTGGTCGGGGTATTGGTCGGCGCGTGCATGCAGGAACTCGCCGGTGCATTCACCGCCCGCGAGGCCAAGCTCGCCGCGCGCTACGAGCAGGACTTCCTGGAGGCTGCGCGCATCGGCCGGTTTTCCATGCGGGTGGCGGACAACCGCATGACCGAGGCCGACGACAGCTTTCTGAAAATCCTCGGCTACACCCGGGCGGAGGCGGAAAACCTCGACGTGGCGCGGATTTTCGATGCCAAGGCCTTCCAGCGCATTCTCAAAACAGGCCGCAACAAGGACATCAACGACCGCGTCACGGTCAAAGCCAAGCACAAGGACGGGCGCAAGCTCGCCCTGGAACTGATCGCCTACCTCGACGAAAGCACCGGCAACGAGGTGCTGCAATGCGTCGCTGCCGACATCTCGCAAAGCCAGGCGGAAAACGAACAGCGCCGCCTGCTCTCCACAGCCATCGAAGTGTCCGACCATGTGGTGATGATCACCGATGCGAAACAGGAAATCGTCTACGCAAATCCCGCCTTCACGCGCCTGACCGGTTACGAGGTGGCGGAGGCGCTGGGCAAGAGTCCGCGCTTCCTGCAGGGTCCGGAAACCAGCCAGGCCACGCGCGTTGCCATTCGCGAAGCGCTGGCCGCCGGACGCAACGCGCATGTCGAGATACTGAACTACACCAAGGAAGGCTTGCGCTACTGGGTGGACCTTTCCATCGTCCCGGTCACCGACGACAGCGGCGAAGTCACGCACTTCATCGCGGTCCAGCACGACATCACCGAGCGCAAGGCGGCGGAGCAGGCGATCGTGCGCATCGCGCTGGAGGACCACCTGACCGGCCTGCCCAACCGCCGCGCCGCGGAAGACCGGATCGAAATGGAATGGAACCGCGCGCGCCGCAACACCGGCGGATTTGCGCTGGCCATCGTGGACATCGATCGCTTCAAGCTGGTCAACGACCAGCACGGCCATCACGTCGGGGATCAGGCGCTGAAGCATGTCTCCGACACGCTGGCCAAGCATCTGCGGCGCGGCGACTGGGTGGCGCGCTGGGGCGGCGAGGAGTTCCTGCTGTGCTTCCACGACCTCGACAGCCGCGGTGCCCACATCGGTGCCGAACGCATGCGCAAAATGGTCAAGTCCAACCCGCTCAAAATGAGCCAGGGCGAACTGCCGCTCACGGTCAGCATGGGCGTTTCGGTGTACAGCCCCGACCACGAAAATCTGGACAGCATGCTGGCGCAAGCCGATGCGCTGTTATACGAAGCCAAACATAGCGGCCGCGACAAGGTGCTATGCAGCGGCCGCGCCGATGCGCGCAAAGGCAGCGTGCTGTGGGAAGGCTCGCAGGTTCAGGGCGCCCTGCACGAGGGGCGCATCGTGCCGGTGTACCAACCCATCGTCGACCTGCGCAGCGGGGCCATCGTCGCCGAAGAAGCGCTGGCGCGCATCCGTGCCCGCGACGACAGCCTGATCCCCGCGGTGAACTTCATCCAGGCGGCAGAAGCGCTGCACCTGGTGGCCTCCATCGACAAAACCATTTCCACCTGCGCGCTGGGCCGCTGCTCGCTGGCGCTGGAGAAACCGGGAACGGAAACGGGGCGCTCCCACTTCATCAACCTGTCGCACCAGTTCCTGGCCAACGTGGAACAGGTGGAAGCGCTGCTCAACCTCGCACAGGGATTCTGCCCGGAACCCAGCAACGCCAGCCCCATCGTCATCGAAATCACCGAGCGCCAGTCCGGCGACATCCTGACCCTGAAGAAAAACCTGCGGCCCCTCACCGATTTCGGGTTCCGCCTGGCACTCGACGACTTCGGCAGCGGCTATTCGTCCTTCATGTACCTCGCCGAACTGCCCGTGGCCTATTTGAAAATCGAAGGCTGGATGGTGAGCCGCATCAACCGGACCCCGCGCGTGCGGCAGTTGGTGGAGACGCTGGTGAACACGGCGCGCAAACTCAACGTAATCACCATCGCGGAATGCGTGGAAGACGCCGAAACCGCACAGGTGTTGTGCGACATCGGCGTGGACTGGGCGCAGGGGTATTATTTCGCCAGGCCGGCGCTGGGTGAGGAAGACAACGGCAAGTGACCCGGCTAAAAGCTGCTTGAATGCCGGTCATTCCCGACAGATTAAGCGAACCACGTAGGTTGGGCTGACGAAGGAAGCCCAACGTAGCGGCCCGCCTCATGTTGGGCTTCCTTCGTCAGCCCAACCTACATTTTCAATCTGCGCCGCAAGCGCGCTACTGCGCGAAAAATTCCTTCACTTTATCCATCCACGATTTCGCGCGGGGGTTGTGGGCATCGTCGCTTTGGTTGATGTCTTCCAGCTCGCGCAGCAGTTCCTTCTGGCGTTCCGTCAGGCTGACCGGGGTTTCCACCACGACGTGGCACATCAGGTCGCCGTGGGTTTGGCTGCGCACGCCCTTGATGCCTTTGCCGCGCAGGCGGAATATCTTGCCGGTCTGGGTTTCCGCCGGGATCTTGATCTTGGCGCTGCCGTCCAGCGTGGGGATTTCGATCTCGCCGCCCAGTGCTGCGGTGCTGAAGCTGATGGGCATTTCGCAGTGCAGGTCGTTGTGGTCGCGCTGGAACACCCCGTGCGCCTTGATGTGGATCATCACGTAAAGGTCGCCGGAAGGGCCGCCGTTGACCCCGGCTTCGCCCTCGCCGGAGAGGCGGATGCGGTCTCCCTCGTCTACCCCGGACGGGATCTTCACCGACAGGGTCTTGTGCTGCTTGATCCGCCCGGCGCCGTGGCAGGCCGTGCACGGCTGCGGCACGACCTTGCCGCTGCCGTGGCACTTGGGGCAGGTCTGCTGGATGGAGAAGAAGCCCTGCTGCATGCGCACCTGGCCGTGGCCGCCGCAGGTGGGGCAGGTGACCGGCTGGGTGCCGGGCTTGGCGCCGCTGCCGTGGCAGGTGTCGCACTCTTCCATGGTGGGCACGCGGATCTTGGTCTCGGTGCCGCGCGCCGCCTCTTCCAGGCTGATTTCCATGTTGTAGCGCAGGTCCGCGCCGCGGTAGACGTTGGAACGCCGCGCCCCGCCGCCGCCGAAGATGTCGCCGAAGATGTCGCCGAATGCATCGGTGAAGTTGCCGAACCCGGCACCCCCGCCCTGCGCACTGGAATCCACTCCGGCGTGGCCGAACTGGTCGTAGGCGGAACGCTTGGAAGCATCCGACAGGATTTCGTAGGCCTCCTTGGCTTCCTTGAAATGCTCCTCGGCCTTGGGGTTATCCGGATTGCGGTCCGGATGATGTTTCATGGCCAGCTTGCGGTAGGATTTCTTGATTTCTTCGTCGGAAGCGTCGCGGTTGAGGCCGAGAACTTCGTAGTAATCGCGTTTTGACATTTGGTTCTTTCACCACAGAGACACAGAGGCACAGAGCATGAGAACCCAAGCTTCCGGGGTTCTCCGTGTCTCTGTGCCTCTGTGGTTGAGTCCTATTTCTTCTCGTCTTTGACTTCTTCGAACTCCGCATCGACGACGTCTTCTTCCGCCTTCTTGGCCCCGCCCTCGGCCGCTCCGGCACCGCCGGCTTCGGCCTGCTCCTTGGAATACATCTGCTCGGCGAGCTTGTGCGAGGCTTCCGTCAGCGCTTTGGTCTTGGCTTCGATGGTGTCCTTGTCGTTGCCTTTCAGGGCCTCTTCGGCGTCGGCCAGCGCAGCTTCGATCTTGGCCTTGTCGTCGGCGCCGATCTTGTCGCCGTATTCGCCCAGGGACTTCTTCACGGAATGCACCAGGGCGTCGCACTGGTTGCGCGTGTTGACCAGTTCCAGCGTCTTGTGGTCTTCCTCGGCGTGGGCTTCGGCGTCTTTCACCATGCGCTGGATTTCCTCGTCGGAAAGCCCGGAGCTGGCCTGGATCTTGATCTTGTTTTCCTTGCCGGTGGCCTTGTCCTTGGCCGACACGTGCAGGATGCCGTTGGCGTCGATGTCGAAGGTGACCTCGATCTGCGGCATGCCGCGCGATGCCGGCGGGATGTCGGAGAGGTTGAACTGGCCCAGGCTCTTGTTGCCGGACGCCACTTCGCGCTCGCCTTGCAGCACGTGGATGGTGACCGCGTTCTGGTTGTCCTCGGCAGTGGAAAACACCTGCGAAGCCTTGGTCGGGATGGTGGTGTTCTTCTGGATCAGCTTGGTCATGACGCCGCCCATGGTCTCGATCCCCAAAGACAGCGGAGTCACGTCCAGCAGCAGCACGTCCTTCACCTCGCCCTGCAGCACGCCGCCCTGGATCGAGGCGCCGATGGCCACCGCTTCGTCCGGGTTGACGTCCTTGCGCGGCTCGCGGCCGAAGATCTCCTTGACCTTCTCCTGCACCTTGGGCATGCGCGACTGGCCGCCCACCAGGATCACGTCGGCGATGTCGGAAATCTTCACGCCGGCATCCTTGATGGCGATGCGGCACGGCTCTATGGTGCGCTCGATCAGCTCTTCCACCAGGCTTTCGAACTTGGCGCGGGTGATCTTCACCGCCAGGTGCTTCGGTCCGCTCGCGTCAGCCGTGATGTAAGGCAGGTTCACTTCGGTCTGCTGCGCGCTGGAGAGTTCGATCTTGGCCTTTTCCGCCGCGTCCTTCAGGCGTTGCAGGGCAAGCATGTCCTTCGTCAGGTCGATGCCGCTTTCCTTCTTGAACTCTTCCGCCAAATACTCGATCAGGCGCAGGTCGAAGTCTTCGCCGCCCAGGAAAGTGTCGCCGTTGGTGGAGAGCACTTCGAACTGGTGCTCGCCCTCGATTTCCGCGATCTCGATGATGGAGATGTCGAAGGTACCGCCGCCCAGGTCGTACACGGCGATCTTGCGGTCGCCCTCTTTCTTGTCCATGCCGAAGGCCAGCGCCGCTGCGGTCGGCTCGTTGATGATGCGCTTGACGTCGAGGCCGGCGATGCGGCCGGCATCCTTGGTCGCCTGGCGCTGCGAGTCGTTGAAGTAGGCCGGGACGGTGATGACGGCCTCGGTCACTTCTTCGCCCAGGTAGTCCTCGGCGGTTTTCTTCATCTTCATCAGCACGCTGGCGGAGACTTCAGGCGGCGCCATTTTCTTGCCGCGCACTTCCACCCAGGCGTCGCCGTTCTCGGCCTTGACGATGGCGTAAGGCACCATGCCGATGTCCTTCTGCACGATCTTCTCGTCGAAGCGGCGGCCGATCAGGCGCTTCACCGCGAACAGGGTATTCTTGGGATTGGTCACCGCCTGGCGCTTGGCCGGGGCACCCACCAGGATTTCGCCCTCTTCGGTGTAGGCGACGATGGAAGGCGTGGTGCGCGCGCCTTCAGCATTCTCGATCACCTTGGGCTTGCCGTTTTCCATCACGGCCACGCACGAGTTCGTGGTGCCCAGGTCGATACCGATAATCTTTCCCATGATTGATTCCCTTCTAAACAGTTAATACGGTTGCTGTTGCAGTCTAAGGTGGGGATGCAGCGCCCTATTTCAACCCAGATCATTCATTGGAAGCTCGTGCGTGTAGGAGCGCCGCCCCGGCGCGAATGCGGCCGTAAATCGCGGCGAGGGCGCCGCTCCTACAACGGTGTTTTGCTCCAATGGATAATCCTGCTTCAACTCTCTTTCGCCTTGGCCACCATCACCAGCGCCGGGCGGATAATGCGGTCATGCAACTGGTAGCCCTTTTGCAGGACGTTGACCACGGTGTTGGGAGCCGCATCGGACTCCACCATGGTGATCGCCTGGTGCTTGTGGGGGTCGAACTTGTCGTTGATGGGGTTGATTTCGGCGACGTTGAATTTGCCGAACACCGCCACGAGCTGTTTCAGGGTCAGCTCGACGCCGCTCCTGAGGCTCTCGGCGGTGGCGTTCTCCGCCGCCAGTGCGGCTTCCAGGCTGTCCTTCACCGCCAGCAGCTCGGTCGAAAAGTTTTCGATGGCGTATTTGTGCGCGCCGGCGACGTCGGCCTGCGCGCGCTTGCGGATGTTCTCGGCGTCGGCCTTGGCGCGCAGCCAGGCGTCGTGATGCTCCTGCGCCGCGAGTTCCGCAGTTTTCAGCATTTCCTCCAGGCTGGGCATGGTTTCCACGGCTGGCTGCCCTTGCGGGGCCTGCGTGGCTTCGCCGGGTGAAACGTCTTGTTTTTCCTCTTGCATGACTACCTCCTCGTTTACCACTTTGGGCACATGAAGGCGCGTTTTTGGATTTCAAGGGCAGAGCGGGAATTTTTGTGCGGAAGCGGCTCTGGGGTTGAAGCGGGGAGGCGGCGCGTTTAGCAGGTTGTTATTCCATTTCCAAATCAACCTATAAAGAGTAGTTGGACGCAGATAAACGCAGATAAACGCTGATGATTCAAAACATTACAAACAATTCGCCACTCACCTTCCGGGTGGTAATGTGAATGTCAATAACACCATGTGTTATCGGCGTTTATCGGCTTTCATCTGCGTCCAATAACCGTTTTTAGGTTCAAATGTGAACGCGGCGGCGGGCCGCAGGCAGTACGAATAGTACGACAAGGCACGCCAACAAAGTGCACGTTTGATTTGGAAATGGAATTAGTGGTTGGTGCCGCTCCTGCGGCCAAGCACGTCGAACTTCACCCGCACCCAGTCGCCGCTGCGCTCCAGCACATTGGTGAGGCGCACCTGATAGACCACATCGCGGTCGTGCAACTCCAGCAGGCGCACCGCGGCATATTTCTCGCCCGGCATGATCAGGCTGCTTGCCATGCCGCGCTCGCCCACCATGGGCAGGAAGATGGCCTCGGTGCGCGCGTTTTCGGAACCTTGCTGCGTCGAGGCCGGCCGGCCGTCCGCCACCTCGTCGAGCTCCACCAGTCTGGCCGCACGGCTCAGCTTTTCGATGCCGACAGCGACGCTGCCCGGCACGTGGGTCACCCAGCGCATCGCCCCGATTTCCCAGGGATCGTCTTGTCCCGCCGTTTTCAGGCCGACCAGGCTGCCGATGCTGACGCACGCGGCATTCGAACTATCGAACCTCAGCCCGAACCCACCGTCCCCCTGGTCCTCCATCTCGCCATGCCGGAACGGCTCCGCATTTTTCTGCGCAGCGGCGTCGGGACGCAGGCACATGCGGATTGCGTCGATGCCGCAGGCCACTTCCACGCGCTTCTTGTCCGTCGCGCGCGGCAACAGGCGCGATGCCGCGCCGCGCGACCACAGCGAGGCGATCTGATCGAGCAGATCGGCGCATCTGCCCAGCCTCCAGTCCACCGGCACTTTGAACCCTTCCGGAATCTCGCCCGATTGCAGTTTTTCGCGCACCCCGTTGACCTGGGCGAGCAACTCGTTGACGGCCAGGTAGCGCATTTTTCCAGCGCCGGGTTTGGCGCCGGCCAATCTAACCGCCCCCGCACCCTGGGCGACGTCGATGCAAAAAGAATGCCGCGCCGTATCCAGCTCCTTCTCCAGCGTGACCAGCGTCGCCCAGGACCCGAGCCATTGGTCGACGGCTTCGATCTGGGCCGGCCTGAGGTGGGCGGGATCGAGCAGATTCAGCAGCAGGATGCGCACGTACTGCTGGGTGCAGGTGCCAAAGCTGCCGTCCTCGGCCAGTCGCGCCTTGCTATTGGCGTAGCGTGCCGCCTCGGCGACGCGGTACAGCTTGTGCAGGCGCACCCACATCGGGGCATCCACCGCTTCCTGACGGAAATAGCGCCACTTGATCGCCGCGCCGTAGTGATGCAGCGCCCGCGCCGTAATCAGCGGCAGATACGCCATGAAGTCTTCCTGGCCGTGGCGGGCAACCGTGTGCCTGACGAAAGACTGGTAGCCGCGCGCGAGGTACCAGGAAAGCGAGCCGATCTCTTTCCACGCCGCGGTTTCGCCCTGCTTCAGTGCCTGCCCGTTGCTCAGGTATTGGCTGCGCATGCTCTCGCGGACACTCAGGCTGCTTTCGTCGAGGCGCATCAAAACCCGCAGCCGATCGAGCGTCGGCACCTCTTCGCTCTCGGCAAAGGCCTTGAGCGCGTTGACGATCATGTGATGCGCTTCGTAGTCGTCGCGCTGCGCGAGCGACTTGATAAGCCCCTTCAGCGCTTTGGCGCTGGCAAGCGGATCTCCCGCCTTTTTGCGGAAAAAGCTCAGCATTTCAAGCATCGAAGCTTTTTCGACGCTTGAGTGTCGAAACCGGTTTTCATGAATCTTCCTGTCTGGCACCAAGCCATGGGCCGGCGCGCTAGTGTTTTCTCAATTTCTAGTTTTAGCACTAAGCATGCCAACATGCCTCGCACCACAAACCAGAGGCACCGGCAGGAAATTCAAATGCTTAACGGGATGCCCGACAGGCACGCCAGACGAGACTTGAACGAACGTGTCAGAAAGATGACAGTCGGCGGGGCAAGAACGGCGCGCCTCTTGCCCCGCGAGACCTAGTGTAGTGCTTCATTCTGTTTGGAACTTATCGCCGAGTGCCATCGGGTGTCGTAGGTCGGTCTTCAGACCGACATGTCGGGCTAAAGACCGACCTACAAGGCTTAACGAATAAGGTCCGACAACAGAAGTACTACATTAGTTGCCGATCATCGCCAGCATCAGCCCGTTGAGCCGATGCACGAAGCCGGCCGGATCTTCGAGTTGACCGCCTTCGGCGAGTTGCGCCTGGTCGAACAGGATGTGGCTCCAGTCGGAGAAACGCTCCTGCCCCATCTCCGTCTTGATGCGCAGCACGATGGGATGGTGCGGGTTGATTTCCATGATGGGCTTGCTGCCCGGCACCTGCTGGCCGGCCGCCTTGAGCATCCGCTCCAGGTTGGCGCCCATGTCGTGCGCGTCCGCCACCAGGCAGGCAGGCGAGCTGGTGAGGCGGTGCGTGACGCGCACTTCTTTCACCTTGTCGCCCAGCGCTTCCTTGATCTTTTCGGTGAGGTCCTTGAACTCGCCGGCCTCTTTTTCCTGCTCCTGCTTCTCCGCCTCGTCCTGCAGCTTGCCCAGGTCGAGATCGCCCTTGGCCACGGACTGCAGCGGCTTGCCCTCGAACTCGGTCAGGTTCGACAGCATCCACTCGTCGACGCGCTCCGACAGCAGCAGGACCTCGATGCCCTTCTTGCGGAAGATTTCCAGATGCGGGCTATTCTTGGCCGCGGCGAAGCTGTCGGCAGTGACGTAGTAAATCTTGTCCTGCCCTTCCTTCATGCGCGCCACGTAGTCGGCCAGCCCGGCTTCCTGGGCATCGCTGTCGGCGTGCGTGGAGGCGAAGCGCAGCAGCTTGGCGATGCGTTCCTTGTTGGCAAAATCCTCGCCCGCGCCTTCCTTGAACACCGTGCCGAATTCTTTCCAGAACGTCGCGTATTTTTCCTTGTCGTTCTCCGCCATGTCGTCCAGCAGGCCCAGCACCTTCTTCACGCAGCCGGCGCGCATGGTCTCGATGTCCTTGCTGTGCTGCAAAATCTCGCGCGACACGTTGAGCGGCAGGTTGCTCGAATCCACCACCCCGCGCACGAAGCGCAGGTAGTGCGGCATCAGTTGCTCGGCGTCGTCCATGATGAACACGCGGCGCACGTAGAGCTTGATGCCGTGGCGCTTCTCGCGGTCCCACAGGTCGAACGGCGCGCGCGCGGGAATGTAGAGGAGTTGCGTGTATTCCTGCTTGCCTTCCACCTTGGCATGCACATGCGCCAGCGGCGGCTCGAAATCGTGCGCCACGTGCTTGTAGAATTCGTCGTACTGCTCCTGCGTCACCTCGCTTTTAGCCCGTGCCCACAGGGCGCTGGCCTGGTTCACCGTCTCGTCCTCGGCGGTGATTTTCTGCTCGCCTTTGTCCGCGTCCCATTCCTCTTTTTTCATCACGATGGGCAGGGTGATGTGGTCGGAATACTTGCGGACGATGGAGCGCAGCCGATGGCCGCTGAGCAGCTCGTCCTCGCCCTCGCGCAGGTGCAGCGTGACCTCGGTGCCGCGAGCGGATTTCTCCACCGTTTCCAGCGTGTAATCGCCCTCCCCCGCCGACTCCCAGCGCACGCCATGCTCGGCGCCAAGCCCGGCGCGGCGGGTCACCAGCGTCACCTTGTCGGCAACGATGAAGGCCGAATAGAAGCCCACGCCGAACTGCCCGATCAAGTGGCTGTCCTTGGCCTGGTCGCCGGTGAGCGAACCGAAGAATTCGCGCGTGCCGGATTTGGCGATGGTGCCGATATGCTCGATCACCTCGCTGCGCGACATGCCGATGCCGTTGTCGGAAATGGTCACGGTGTGCGCCGCCTTGTCGAAGGAAACGCCTATCCTGAGGTCGCTGTTTCCTTCGTAAAGCGCGTCGTCCGACAGGGCCTCGAAGCGCAGCTTGTCGGCGGCGTCGGAGGCGTTGGAAATCAGCTCGCGCAGGAAGATTTCCTTGTTGCTGTAGAGGGAGTGGATCATCAGCTTCATGAGCTGCTGGACTTCGGCCTGGAAACCGAGCGTTTCTTTGTGTGTCTCTACGTTCATGCCTGCATCCTTTTTATAGTTAACGATCGCGCTAGCAAAGTTGGGACAGCGCTTGCCGAATTCAAGAGGCTCACGTACTTCCCGGGCCAAGCCAGATGTAGGGTGGGTTAGCGTTCTCCGCGTAACCCACCAACCGTTGCGCAGCAACACAACGCCTTGTTAACTGAGTGCCTGGCGGCACATCCGGCGGGTTACGGCACAAACTGCGTGCCTAACCCACCCTACATAGATTATGGAACCCGCACCATCTCCCCCGCCCCAATTTTTGCTACATTCTGTTAATCTTAGCGCTTTTCCCAGCAGGTCCGCATTGAAGCCCCACCTACTCACCGCACTGATCCTTGGCGCCGCGCCAGCCGCACTGCTCGCCGCCTCCCCGGACACCTTGCACCATCAGGGCGACAAGCCCGCAAAAGCCTGTACCGCCTGCCACAGCGGCGCCACGGAAGAAAAACCCAGGGTCGCCGCCAACTGCGGCGAGTGCCACGATTTCGGCCCCAAGCAGGGCACCGCTTTGCGCGTCGCCGCACCCCTGGCGGCCGAGCCGGAACTGCCCGCCGCCTTCCCCGGCAAAGGCCCCGGCATGCGCGTTCCGCTTTACTACCCAGGTACGCGCATCGGCCCGAAGCCGAACGAGATGGTGCCGATCCCTGCCGGCAAATTCATCATGGGCAGCAACACGCGCCTGCCCGACGAAGGACCGCAGCACACGGTTACCCTGAAAGCATTCCTCATCGACAAATACGAAGTCACCAACCTGCAGTACAAGCAGTTCATCGCGGCCACCAAGCGCAAATCGCCGGAGCACTTCAGCAACCGCACCTTCCCCGAAGGCAAGGCGGACCATCCGGTGACCTTCGTCTCGTGGGAAGACGCGCACGACTATTGCGCCTGGGCCGGCAAGCGCCTGCCCAGCGACGAGGAATGGGAAAAAGCCGCGCGCGGCACCGACGGCCGGACCTTCCCCTGGGGCAACGAATTCGAACTGCACAAGGCCAACACCCCGGTGCGCTGGCAAAACCTCAAGCAGGAAGGCGACACCTCGCCGGTCGGCGCCTTCGCCCGCGGCATCAGCCCCTACGGCGCATACGACATGTCGGGCAACGTGTGGGAATGGACCGACTCGTGGTACCGGGCCTACCCCGGCAACAAGAAGCCGAGCGAGAACTACGGCGAGCACTACAAGACCCTCAAGGGCGGCTCGTGGTGGGACTGCTCTTTCTATCAATGCGGCATCTCGGCGCCGGTATTCAACCGCGCCTTTTTCGATCTCAAGGTGAAAAATGCAAGTTTCGGTTTCCGCTGTGCCAAATAACGGCGCACACCTGCTCGCGGCCCTTCTCGGCACGGTCCTGCTCGTCTCCGGCTGCGGCAAGGACGAGCAGCCTGCGGCGGACCCCGGCATGGTGCGGGTCCCGGCCGGCGAATTCGTCATGGGCAGCAACAAAACCGACGAGCGCGGCCTGCAAAAGGAATACGGCTTCGTCGACCCGCTGTTCGTGGACGAGCACCCGCAGCGCAAGCTGTCGCTGCCCGCCTTCATGATCGACCAATACGAGGTCAGCAACATCGACTACAAGAAATTCGTCGTCGCCACCCACTACCCGGAACCCGCCGCCTGGATACAGAACGGCTACAACGTGCGCGACGAAAAACTGCGCTCCTTCGGCGTCGAGATGCTACGCCGCGCCGCCAGCGAATACTTCAAGCTGGACATGGACACGACGGCCATGAGCCGCGAACAACTGCTGGCTGAACTGGACAAGGCGCAGAAGGCCCGCGACAAGCTGCCGGTAACGGTGGTCACCTGGAACGACGCGCACATGTACTGCGCCTGGGCCGGCAAGCGCCTGCCCAGCGAGGCGGAATGGGAAAAGGCGGCGCGCGGCGCGCAGGGCCTGGAATACCCCTGGGGCAACGAATTCGACGCCAAGAAAATGAACAGCGGCCAAGGCCGCGATGCGGAAAACGCCATCGCCCCGGTAGGCTCCTACCCGGGCGACAAATCGCCCTACGGCGCCTACGACATGGCCGGCAACGTCTCGGAATGGGTGGATGACTGGTACCAGGCTTATCCGGGGGGGGAAAACTACCGTAGCGAGAACTATGGCAAGACCCAAAAGGTAGTGCGCGGCGGCAGCGCCAGCGCGGGGCACTACGCCCTCAGCATCTTCTACCGCACCGCCACGCGCGGCCACCAGGAACCGGAGGCGGTGAGTGCCGACATGGGCTTCAGGTGCGCCAAATAGCCGCGCGCGTCACTTAAAGATGACCTGCGCCACCACGCCTTTCTTGAACACCAGGGTCGCAACGTCGTCCACCTTCCCCGTGGCCGGGTCGACGGATTTCTTCAGGTAGACCCAGGTGATCCCCATGCTCCCCGCGTAGTCGTTGACCGCATCGGCTTTACCCACCCGCTCCAACACCTTCACCTCCGACTGGCCGGCCAACTCCAGAAATTTCTCGCGCGGCAGCGGCGCCGTCAGCACCGCCGCTTTCACCGCGGGTTTCCCGCTGTCCTGGCGGCCGCAGCCGGAGGTGCCGAGGGCAAGGACGCTGGCGCAAATTACTGCAAGAAAAAGAGTGGATGTTTTGTTCATGGGTGTTCCTTAGGACGGCGTGAAATATCGGCGTTAGATTACCACAAACCCCAGCCGCGACAGCCAGGGTCACATATCCAGCGGGCTCGTCACGCCCCTGCTGCCGCGGTTCGGGACATGGGTGTAGATCATCGTCGTCTGCACATCCTTATGGCCCAACGACTTTCCCCGACACTTGAAATCGCTCCAACAACGGCATATTTTCTATACCATATTCGCATTCGAATTCCCGATTAGCGCTCAAGCTCAGCCACATGAAATATACCGTCATTCCGGGGCTGCCCGAAGGGTAGAACCCGGAATCCAGTGACACCTCCAGGCAGCGCACCTGGATTCCGGGTTCCGCTACGCGGCCCCGGAATGACGAGCTGAACTTGGGAGCTAATCAAGTTCGCATTTGACGCGGTCAAGAATCAGGCCAACCTTTCCAAATCTGGTGATTATGAAAGCTAAAACTTTTGACAAGCAGTTTGACGAGGGCACCGATATTACTGCCTCTCTGGATTTATCCAAGGCGAAACGGGTTTTACAGGAACAAAAGCGCGTGAATGTCGATTTTCCTACGTGGATGATTGAGTCACTGGATCGAGAAGCAGGAAAGCTCGGCGTTACACCAATCCATTATCAAGGTGTGGCTCGCTGAGCGCCTTGAAGAGTCCGCTCGCGCAAGGCGTAATGTAGGGTGACAATAAGCGAAGCGCATCGCACCAGATGGTTCCAATTCGGCGCAATAACGATTGCGCCCTATGCGTGCTAAATGTCAAATAGCAAGATGTGACCCCGCGCCTTGAGGGCTACGCGACGCCAGCGATTTGGAGCACGGTAGGGCGGAAAAGCGCAGCGCCTTCCGCCGTATGCTAGCGTGTCAAGCCAGGTCATCACCACAAACCGGCCCGGCTGTGTATGAAACAACGGCGACAAGCAAACGGATACAATCCCATGCGGCGGAAGGCGCTGCGCTTTTCCGCCCTACCGCGCTTTGCTTGATTCTGCGTTGACGCAGACACATTCCGATCCACCGCCAAGTGCGATAAAAAGTTCCGTAACTCGCCCGCCCCCATCTCTTTCGGATGACGTTTGTTGTGGAATAAAATGAAGCGGCGT
>Ga0299912_10000548_pt1 | contig 31896 bp, 42 predicted proteins | sample RVTome_2_FD_207667 | JGI IMG/M metagenome (GOLD analysis project Ga0299912, IMG submission 207667) | Soil microbial communities from uranium-contaminated site in the Upper Colorado River Basin, Wyoming, United States - RVT95D214 (version 2) ... | reverse complement strand
CCATGGAACTGATAGACGTCAATTTCAACCATTCCACTGGTATCTGTCCGGTTTGACTTATTATTTTCAACCATTCAACTGGTATTTGAGCCATGGAACTGATAGACGTCAATTTCAACCATTCCACTGGTATCTGTCCACTTTGACTTATCAATTTCAACCATTCCACTGGCATTTGAACCATGGAACTGATAGACGTCAATTTTAACCATTCCACTGGTATCTGCCCACTTTGACTTATCAATTTCAACCATTCCACTGGCATTTGAACCATGGAACTGATAGACGTCAATTTCAACCATTCCACTGGTATCTGTCCGGTTTGACTTATTATTTTCAACCATTCAACTGGTATTTGAGCCATGGAACTGATAGACGTCAATTTCAACCATTCCACTGGTATCTGCCCACTTTGACTTATCAATTTCAACCATTCCACTGGCATTTGAACAATTGATTGAAGCCCTTTTAGCCATTCAACTGGTATCTGAGCATTTGATTGAATTATTCCATACCATTCTAAAGGTAATTGATTGGTTTTATTTATTGATTTTGTCCATTCAACTTTAAGTTCAGCCGTTGAATTTATTATTACTAATGGTTCATATTCAACTGAGATACTCATTTCCAGGATTTTTATTTTCGGAGGTTCTAAATATTCAGTGCTTAAACTACCCTGACAAATAATTTGCTTTGGAGGTTCTAAATATTCAGTGCTTAGACTGCCCTGATAGATAATCTGCTTATCAACAAAATCCAGATCCCCGCTAAACTCAACCCAGGGGTTATAATCATTGACATCTGTTTCATCTTCAGGCAGATCAGAAGCCGCAGAGTCACCAAATCTATGGTTGGCAGTATAGGCTGTGGCCACTGAATTGAACGATTTGGTGAGATATTCAATCACCACCCGATCGCCATCAAGGGCATCAACAGGGGTCAGAGCTGTCAAAGCAGGGGGAAAATATCTGTTAATTAACGCTGCGGCATCATATTCACTGGTCAGACTTCCTGGTAAATATTCAAGTAAGGTTCCCCTGAAAGTAGTTCCATCATTGGAACAAACACGGATAATTATCCCAGCGGAAAAATCGGCCGCAGCATTGGATTCCTGGCACCTGACCTGTCCCTTGACTGTCCCTGAGACAGTCTGAGCTACCAGAGGATCAGAAACATACATACGGGTGCCAAAAGTATACGGGGTAGTGGCGGAGGCTTCCGAGGAGGCTTTAGTGGCCATTGACGTATTCTGCTTGAATGGGCTACACCCGCACCTGTCCATATCAGAGGTTTTGTTCAGGGAGGAATAGGCCGGAGACACGGGAGGAGTTAATCCAACTGGAAGATAGAATCTGGTAGCCACTATTTTTTTCCTTCTCTGTATTTAAACCAACCAGTTATCAACTTTGCAGTAACAAGTAATTTTGATGAAATTATTATATTTCCATCTGAGTCAGTGAAAGAATCCACTGAAATTTTCCCATCATAAAGACAACTTTCCAGAATGAATGGAGAAGCATATTCAAGAGGCAATTTGACTATATCTTTATTTGTAACGGCAACAATTAAATATAGTTTTAAATCGCCTTCTTTTGTAATCTCCGAATTGATTACAGAAGCAATTTGTTCCGCCATTATAGCTCCATCCGAGAAAACCAATGGCTTTAGCCGTTGGATGAATCGGATTCCGTTTTTCGCTTGACTTGCAAGCCATTTTGTTTAAAATATGTCTATGTCACAAGAACATAGACATTCAAATACATCAATAAGTTTAATCAATTACCATTTTGTTTGGATTCCAAGACGAAGAAGGCCAGTATTAAAAGGAACTGTCGCAAAGCGGCTCAAAGTGCTTCTCCAAGAAAAAGCCAAAGAGCTTAACATTAAAATCATATCCCTTAAAATACAGCCAGACCATGTACATCTTTTTATTAATTGCCTGCCCACCTTAGCTCCATACCAGATTGCTTTTCGTCTAAAGGGATTCACAGCCAGAATACTCAGAAAAGAATTTCCTGTATTAATGCGGCTTCCCTCCATGTGGACAACATCATACTTTGTAAGTACCGCAGGTAATGTAAGTAGTGAAACAATTAGAAAATATATTGAAGCACAGAGTAAAAAATGAGGAAAACCTTTCAATATCGAGCTAAGATAAACAAGCAAACTGAAGCCAAGTGCAATCAATGGCTTGAATTGTGCCGGATTCTCTATAATCTTGCACTTGAGCAAAGAATCAATATTTGGCAGCAACATGGGAAATCTATCTCTTGTATTACCCAAAAGAATCAGCTTCCTGAGCTTAAAGCCGAATTTCCTGAATTTAAGATTGTAGGCTCTCAAGTGTTGCAGGATGTAATAGAACGGCTTAATCGTGCCTTTGATGCATTCTTTCGCAGGCTCAAAGATAAAGCAGAGAAAGCCGGATTTCCCCGATTTAGGGGGAAGGACAGATACGATTCCTTCACCCTGAAGCAATGTGGCTACAAAATTGAAGGTCGATACTTGTATATCTCCGGTGTCGGCAAGTTCAAACTCTTCCTCTCCAGACCGATTGAAGGCGATATTAAAACCGTCACCATCAGACACACTTCTTCCGGCAAGTGGTTTGTATGCTTTTCCTGTGATAATGTGCCTACCAAAGAAATACCAGAAGCCATTGCTGAAATCGGAATTGATGTCGGCATCAGGGTATTTCTCGTTGATTCTACTGGTCGAAGTGTCGATAACCCTAAATTCTTCAGACAATCCGAGAGGATCTTGCGAAAACGACAAAGGGCACTTGCCCGCAAGATGAGAAGCTCCGAACGAAGGGCTAAGGCAAAAATCCTTGTGGCCAAGGCCCATGAAAAAATATCGAATCAACGAAAAGACTTTTTGCACAAAATTGCTAATTTCTATGTAACTGGATACCAAATCATCCATATTGAGGCATTGAATATAAAAGGCATGATCAAAAACAGACATTTGAGCAAGAGTATTGCTGACGCGAGCTGGAATAAATTTTTTGAATTCCTTTCGTACAAAGCGGAAGAAGCTGGACGAAAGGTAATCAAGGTTAATCCCCGCAACACGTCGCAAATCTGTTCTGGGTGCGGTGAAAAGGTTAAAAAATCTTTGTCTGTTCGTATCCATACCTGTCCTTTTTGCGGTCTCGTACTTGATCGAGACCATAATGCTGCAATCAATATCAAAGCGGTCGGGCAGACCGCTCAGGCGCTAAGCGCTCAATAGAGTGTTTGCCTGAGAATCCCATGTCTTTAGACGTGGGAGTGTCAAGCCGTCACCTTCATTAATAATTCAGCATCATTTACACCTGCAACCAGCCAGGCAACTCCGGTATTCGGATCAATTTCAAGAATATGCTGAAACATAATTGGATTTATGCATGGAGGACTCTTATCAGCGCTCAAACTATCCGTAGATCCTGAGCGTACTCCCAGTTGAATATGAGTCGGAGTGGGAGCGCCTTCAAATATAGCCAAAGCACGAATAGTCACACTTTTAATAGTAGCAATTGGAGATGGATCAAGGGCAGCATGAAGAAAACTGGATTTATGATTTACTGTATTGGTATGGATATAATCTGCTAATGATGGAGGAATCTCCTCAATGCAATTCCAGGCATCTCCGGCAGAAGGAGTCAAATCTGTATAGGTTCCATTAGCAGTTATCTGCCTGGTTTGAAATCTGACATTGCCAATCCAATTGGCATTATCAATAACGAGATTATCAAGATATTGATAGCCAAGTGCTGATTTTAATCCTATAGAGTTCCCAAAATTAATAATATTTATAGCAGTGTCTGTACCAGGTTTAGTATCACCGGAAAAATTAATATCCAGAACACCACCTACTTTAATCTGTACTACTCCAACTGTATCAGAAATTACAACATGAGCTTCAATTTCATAAGTTGTATTAATTAATAATGGAATAGTTCCGGTAGCAATTAATGTTGTTCCCCGATAAGTTTCAATAAGACCTGTTGAAAGATTTGTTATAACAGTAATTAGATTTGTTGAATTATATAAAAATTCGTAAATTCCAGGAACATTCAAACTAATACAACGAAATAAACGAGTGCCGAGATATTCAGCAGCAGCGGGAATTACCATATAAGCCTGGTCATTAATACCTGATAACTCCAGGCAATAATTACCATCCATATCTAATCCAGAAGCGCTTACAATGGAGGCCCCAGTATATCCACTTATTCCGTATAAAGTCTGATCCTCAAAATCCATAGTAAGAATTCGTGACATATTTTCACCTTTCAGGCATTAAAGGGAGTAACTTTGCAGGTCAATGTGCCATCAGTTGTTCTGGTAGCCTTGATTTTTATATAATTTGCTATTGCAGGAAAATAATATACTTTATTGCTGTTAGCGTTTATAGCAGGCGTTTTTAGCTGAAGTTCCAGACCATCATCTCTGATTTTATAGCATTCTCCGAAAGTGCCGTCGGAGATCGCACAGCCCAGGATCTCAATCAGCCAGTTGCCGGAAGTGATGGCGGACACCGCACACTCTACGGAAATCATATTGAACCCGCGGCAATCAATCGCCACGCTGGTGGCCGTGGCGATGATGGCGCTGTGAGCCGTAAATACGGCCCCCTTGGACATTATTCCCTCCAGTATAGCCAGCATCCCCATATCAACTAATGCCGTACCCACTTGAGCCTGTATATTAGCATCAAGCAATTTTATTCGATTAACGATATCCGACCAGCTCATATTCACCTCGCTTTTTTATTGATAAAAAATTACGTATAGTATATACATATAAGTATGATACTTAAAATAGTAATTTTAACTTGTCAGCGTTGTAGCCACCAGTGGCCGCCCAGAAAGGTGAATGTGCGGATCTGCCCAAAGTGCAAAAGTCCTTATTGGGACAAGCCGAAGAAGGAGAAAAACCATGAGTCTACATAAAATTATTTGTCTTGTCATTTTACTTTCATTGCCCTGCCTGTTTGGATTCTCGCCCGGATGTGGGGAAATTAAGGAATCCAATCAAAAACAAGAAGTTTATAATAATGCCGATAAAAATGAATATCAAGGCGATCCCAATTGTGGATCAATTATTTTTACTTTTGATTGGGTACATAATTTACCACCAAGTGATTAAATAAAATACTAATTAGGAGAAATATACGCAGTAACAAAGTACATACTTTCACTTGATGCTATAGTTGTAAAATCTACTATGAAATTATTATTCCATACATTAATTATGATACCGCCATTACTACCATCAGGAGTTAATTGAATCCCATTAAACGTTAGTCCTGATGAGTCTTTTTCTATCCACGCAGAAACAATGGTTACGCATGTATGTACGCCTCCCGCAGCATTATTAATAGTTAATTGATCTCCGTTGACACTTAATGCGAAATTTCCAGATGAACCCCCTTTACTTATATTATCCACTTCTGCAATAGTATCCCCATTCCATATATTTTCTACTTCAGCTCTTATGGTATTAGGATTAGTGCCATCTCTAATTCTAACTCTAATTTTCCTCAATTTTCTTCCATCGGTGGTATCTCCAAGTAATGCACCTGCCAACCCTAGATTAGAACGTGCCGTTGCCGCCGTGGTCGCATTAGTGCCCCCATTTGCCACCGGCACACAATCGGTAATAGTTTCCAGGTAAGCAATCCATTTGCTCAGAAGATTCCAGAACCAATTAAAGAATTGGAATGGCGGTTTTTCCCCTGAGAGCCAGCCAGTATTTTGTTTACTCCCACTTGGAGCCTCAATTTTTTCAGGGTCATCATCTGGAATCCAATCAGGTTTACTTGTCGGTTTTGCCATGTTCTTCTTTCCTATTCTTGAAGAGTAGAAAACTTTCCACCAATCTCAGGATCTGTAGTATCCCCAAAGCCTCCGGCATTTATACTGCCTAGAAATCCAAAAGCATTATCCGGATCAAAAATTAAAGTATATCCAAATCGAATTCCCGCACCCATTGCTCTCTGTATGAGAGTTAAAATTTCCTCACTATAAAGGGGATCAAGGGCAATATCTGAATAGATGGCTATTTCAGCGGGAAAATTTTCTATTAACTGAACTGTTGTAGCTTCTGAATTAAATAGCCTCCAAATCGATATTATCTGTTCAATGTCTCCCTCCGAGATATTTTGAGCGATTTTTGCCTTGATCCAAATCCGGTATCGATCATCAGCCATGCTCTGTCTTGATTGTCCCACAATTTTGCCTATATGATCAAGTTGCACACCCTCCGAGCTGTCAATATTCAATCTCGTGAGGAGTTGCCAGGCGGCATCCTCAAGTTCCTGCACTTGCGTGCCATACAGGGCGGTGATGAAGCCTTTGAGTTTCTCGCTGTCCCTATATTGGTAGAGAAGCCTGTTGAGAGCATCTTGATTGTGTGTGGTGATTTTGGTGATACTCATGTACTCACAACCTCAATCCTGGATGTATCCCATCTGGATAACTCAACATCCCCTCCAGAGCCATCATCAATATCAATATTGTCATCAAGGGTTGGATTTGGAGCGGTGCCAATTCTGACCACGACATCGATTATCCCGGAAATAGTCAAAAGTTGCCCCATCAGAGCAGGATAAACAATCACATCCTGTCCGGCACCAAGCGCATTCCCCCAGGCGACCATAGCCGCTTTGACCTGATCGTCACCGTCAAGAGGATAATCATCAGTCACGGTCAAATCAAGTTCAAGATAAATATTCGTTTCTACCGGCCTGGAAAATTTGATGGTGTGATCAAATCCTTGAGAATCGGCCACAGTTTTGGTGACTGTACCATAAGTCTCAATACCGGCAGGTTTAGCTGCAAAAATGACATTAGCTATTTCCTGGTCCCTGCTGATGACTCCTCCGGCCTGATAGATGATCGCCTCAAAACTTTTGGGAGGTCGTCCTGCAGCGTCCTCTACATTGGTGTAATTTTCAAAAAGAATTACCGATTCAAGTTCTGGCTTAGTTTCATCCTCATTCAATTCAAGGAGGGCCGACCGGATAGCCTCAAGAGGCCCGGCCAGACTGATTTGTAGTCTATTATTCCGCCTGATCCTGAATTCTGCATCAGTTTCAAGGTCACGACCGATGACCGCATCTTCGGCATTGGTCACACTGGTAAGCCCTGCAATCGGATTATCAATCACGGTCAGGGTTCCTGCATTAGCCACAAGTTCCCCTGTTGCGGTAGCTGTGCAAGCCGCGTCTGTAGGCGATGCCCCAATGATCACTTCTTCATTAGTGGCAAACTTTACCGTAGTATTCCCGGATACTGAAAATACCGTCCCCGTAGGAATTACCGTTCCCTGAGTTCCGGTCAAAGTGACTGTCACTGTGGAGTTAGTTGCCGGAAGCCTGGTTAACCCGGTGAGTGCGGCCACATTATCGAGGCTCGTTCCTTCGGCTGAAGCCGGATATTGACTGTTATAGATTGCCTCAGCCAGCTCCCAGAGCAGGGTTTCCCGTTCGGCAAATATATTTTTAAGCTGCCCTAAAACACTCTGCGGCAATGTGTTGATCTGAGAGCCAAGGGCAGACTTAAGAGCCGCATCAACCTCTGACTGGATTATGTCCAGCGTTTTTGGGACAAAGCCATCTACTGTAAGACCGTAACTCATGGGATTACCTCAGTAAACGTAATTTCTCCCTCAGTACACAACGCACTGAAGAAGAGGGTAAGCACTCGTGTTGCCGGATCAAGGTCAAGATTAAAATCCGTAAGCTGTACGATACCAGGCGTATTGATGATCTCGCGTTTAAAGATGCTGTCGATGACCACAGGATCAGGATTTTTGCGGAGTACTTGCTGGAAATAGGGAACTCCGATTTCCATGTTGAGGAACCATTCGCCGTAGAATGTTTTTAACCTCTGGGAAAGATGCTGCCTGATAGCATCTATGTCCGTGGTCAGGGTTAAATCCGATCCGGCTACAAGAATGTCCCAGTTTTCATCAAGTACAATATCGCTCACGTTACTGTTCCCACCCCTGGCTGCGCTACTATTGGGAGTGGCCCACCTGGAGTTCCTGTGCCAGTTGCTCCTGTGGTAATTACATTAACCACCCCTAATGTTTGAATATGCGTTACAATGGCCCCAGCAATTAGTTTCCAGGTAACAAGCTGAGAAGCCTTTTCAGCTTCGGAAAGCCCTGTTTGATACGCTGCAAGCGCGGTCGTAATAGCCTGTCCCAATACGTCTCCTGAAAGCATTATGACCTCACTAAAGTGGCCAGTTTCGACTTATCTGACGTGAAATTGGCTATTGTGTCGCTGGTGAAGGGGGATGCTCCCCAGAGTGTGAGAACCTTTGCACTGATCAAGTGGTCAAGCACTCCTGAAAGTACAGTTAAAAGCTCTTGAGTTGCGCCCTCGATGCTGATTTTTCCTGATGGGTCAAGCTCAATTCTGAGCTTATCATTTTGAATCACCAGGTTGTCAGACGAAACCTCGGCAAGTGCTACTTTCCACGGCCTCACGCCTGGAATGAATATTGCGTCCGAAAGATCATGATGTCGCGGATCGTTCGGGGCCGTGATCTGTCCATCTCCTGAAAGCCAAGAGTCAATTGAGCGTTCGCAGATAACCACTATTCCAAGATCTCCGACCTTGAGTGGTAGATGGATATAAGCATCCCCACCGGATGCCGAAGGCCATTGCACCGGCACTGAAGGAATGACCGGAATTTCGGTTGCTATGTTATTGACCAGATATTTTTTCCGAAGGAGGGGTTTAACATCGGCCTTTTGAGTGGCCGAATCGTATTTCTCTACCCTCGCAGGCATGACCGTGTGCAGATCAAAGAGTTGTGATTTAATTGCCTCTTTGATCACCTCGGTCAATGTCGGTGTCGCTTCCTGTGTCATTCCTTTGCCTCTGCCTTCACATACCAGTTTTGCTCATGGGTATCGCCCGAAAAATCGGCCCGCCATACCCGAAAAAACCCAGTATATTGCTTTTCTTCAATAGTTATCGCTACCGCCCTGCCAGGTCTGACCTTCGGATTAATCAGGGCAGTAAATTCAATCCCGCCCTTCTTCCAGACAGGCGATCCAATGAGACCGGTTTCAGGAGTCAACAAAACGGCTTCTTCCATAGTCTGTTTTCCTTTGGGGAGGATTTGCAGACTGTTATCCTGGATACTCCACTCAAGGTCCAGGACATCCACAAGCTTGTCTATATGTCTTGTAGCCATGCCACTCAAGGCCATACCCGCCTGAGCTATTTTATCAGTTACCGAGCCAGACTTGAGAAAGTTAAGAGCGTCCTGAATATCCACACTGCCAAGGGACTTAATCACATCCGAAAGTATGGAAATCGTACTCTGACCTGCGGCATAGCTCTTATCAAAATTTACCGTATCGACCGCTATCTGCCCGCTTGCGGCCTCAATTGTGGTCACTCTATCCGGCCCCTGATTGACTATGATAACTGTAAGCGATTCGGGTTTGTTTACAACAGTCTGTTGCTGTGTGACAGCCCTCCTGATATCCCCGGCAAACAACTCTTCGAGATTGCCTCCATAGCCAGCCTCCAGAATAACGCCAAGATCCTCCTCAGTTTCCAACAGAGCCCGATGCGCCGGACTCAAATTATAGATACTGATTTTTGCCGTGTTTGGTGTGCTCTCACTGGTCTTTGTGACCTCAAAGGATATCCGAAGACCGGAAATTTTCACACCTTCATTTTTTTTCCCCCTTGGCCCGAATGATACGGCTGCCGAACGGTTCCAAAGATTCATATGGCCTCCTGATACATCAAGAGCACATTGGCACCAAGATCATCCCTGCCAGGACTTACATTTTCATCCACAAGATTCAAGAGGAACAGGTTCCCGTGAGGAAGGTCTTGCCGGGCTTGAAACTGTGCCAGGAAATCAACACCAACAAGGAGCAGTATTCCGGTTACGATCACTGCGCCACTTGCAGTTTTGATGTCCATGATCCAGTGGCCAGCACGATTATTGAAGCGAAAAACAAGAGTATATTTCACCCCATCGAGTGTAGTCTTAAACTCGTAATTTGCCCTGTCAGAGCTGACCGGAAGCTGAACGAATGCCATTGATTTATAGCTCCATCCGAGAAAACCAATGGCTTTAGCCGTTGGATGAATCGGACGCTGTTTCGCTTGATTTTGCAAGCTGTTTCGCCTAAAATCTGTCTATAACGGTCGGGCAGACCGCTCAGGCGCTAAGCGCTTAATAGAGTGTTTGCCTGAGAATCCCACTGGCTTTAGCCGTGGGAGTGTCAACCCTATTGACGTGCAAACTTTATGGAATAGCCTTCAAAATTGAATCCGGTTGTATCATTATAACATTAGGATCGATCGCATATCCGACCGCTTGTACCTGATCTGTCGTGCCTGATGGAGCGGTCTGTGTCAATCCAGTGGTAGTCGCCGGATCACAACTGACATATATAGGTCCTCTTGTCCAGGCCCAGGCATTATTTCGCATTATTCCCTGAATTAACACATATCCAGTCGTTGCAACTATACCAATGCAGGGCATGGTAGTTGTTTGATCAGCATCGGCCGCATTGGCCCTGAAATTAGGATCAATATACATTGCCTGACCAATATCTGTATAATTGCCAATCAGAGTAATGGGAAGAATAGTCCCGATATACTGAAAATTATGTGTCGGTACAGTTAAAATTTCATAGGCAAAATTCAATTTAACTTTACTCCAAGTGTTCCTTCCCGTGCCGGTCGTGGTTTTGGTGGTACTTCCAACAGGAAATTCAAGCTCATGTAGATAGGCCCTTGAGCCCCCGGTTTCCCGATAGAGAATAGGATTGTTAGGCAGACTGGCGGGCATGACCACAGAAGCCGAGAGCCAGAAAAAAAGCATAATGAGCAAAACTGATAAACTGAATCTTCGATCTTGAATTAAAGAAATCATATATTTTTCTCCTTTTTTATTAAGGAATAAATCCAAAAAACCCACCAATTTTAAAAAGAAGCGATTCACCTTTTGCCTTGGTTGAATCGCTTGGAATAATCGTTTGTTTTGTGCCCTGGCTTTGTTTTCCGGCTCCACGATCGTATGTTTCGCGGTCAGCCATCGCCGGAATAGTTACCGTTTCGCTCGATACAAAAACTATCTGTCGAAAGGAGGCCGTAAACGGTAGGGAACGAACTGTATCTTTGTTTCGTGGCAAAGATAAATTTTCCATCACCATATTTTTATACACATCAAGGCCAGTCTCAATTTCGACAGGTATTTTATACAAATATATGTTTTTGAATATGTCATACGCGGTTTTAACAACAGGTGAAAACCCGTTATCACCGACTTGCCCTGCTATCTGTTGACGGGTTCTCTCATTCTGCGCCTGAGCAGCTTTTTGAAGCAATGAGCCATTTAATTTGGAGTAACCGAAGGAAGCGGCCCCGCCAATTACTCCACTTCCAGCCAGCGATCCGATCATACCCGATAAGGCACCTGATCCGATTTTAGTAAACCTGTCTCCTGTCCAGGCCATAAGACCGGGAGGATCATCATCTATCGTACCTGTGGCCTCTTCTGGAAACGGATCACCCGAAATTACCCCATTCAAAGTAAGCTGGATCGGCTTTTTGATCACATGATCAGAAATAGAATCCCCATTTTCGATCTCGTGCATAGTGGCCTGAGAGGTAAGTATGTGTTCCTCACTGATCGTGGCATCGATCGGCAGGATGTGCCCTTGAGAATCCGTGATAACCACTTTTTGTTTTTGCTTAACGTTTGTCGCTTGAGTAGCCATCATTACCACTCCTGCGGATTTTGATAATAGTTCTGCCGAAGCAAAGTGCTTATGGCGTCATTCACCCCGGCCTGCACTCTTGGACCGATTTCTTCTTGAGGAGTACCTGGTGGAACATTCACCATAATCGGCGCGGTCACCGAAATATGAGGAGAGTTGATCGTGCTGGTATTAGTAGTGACCGGAGAAAGCGAGGGCGTAAAAGCAGAGAGTTTATGAGCATTCCCCAGCCAGTTTTGAAGCCCTCCGAAGGATGCACCGATAAATCCTTCATTTGGTTTTTCAAATTTTGGCCACATCCAAGAGGGAATAATTGTGTTAAAAATATCTCGCACCGTATCTTTGAAAGCCTGATAGGTTTCCGATAATCCTTTTTTAATTTTGTCCACATCTAGGATAAAGGCTCCAGTAAAAAAATCTTTAAGACCTTCAAAACCTTTTTTGAAATCTTGAATAATATTCTTGATAGGCTCAAAAATCTTTGGAGATATTTTTTTAATACCTTCTATCAATAGCCCGAAAACCGACTTATCACCTCGTGAATACCTCCACAGGTCCTCCAGGAGAAGCAGAAGCATCACAATCCCTCCGCCGATCAGCAGGGGCAGTGCCGCCGCCTTGAGCGATGCCCACATAGCAGCCGTACCCATCGTGGTAAATGCCGCAGCCAGGCCATAGATACCTTGAGCCATCAATCCGACCGAGTAGACGAGTTTTAGCCCGATAAAGACCATGAGAGCCGTCGTAACCGTCTTGATAACCTTACCAAGCCCGCCGAAACCTTCGGCCAGGGATTTAATTTCCTCAACTACCGATTTTGCAAAGGAATATAGCGACTTAAGCAGGCCGATTGTTCGGTTTATCCACTCATTCAAGGTTGACCGGATAAGTTCTCGGTTGGCCATGATCCAGGTTTTCATGTCAGCTACAAGCTTGGTTATAACCGGCATAAGACCAAGCCCAATCTGATTTTTAATTCCACGAATAACGGCCATAAGTCTGGTAATGGAATCGCCAAACTCATCGCTTGCGGCCACATCCTGAGCGCTCATCACGATGCCAAGATCGTGAGCCTCACGCCTGAGCTTTGCAATGCCAGCCGATCCTTCGTTCAGGAGTGGGATTAGATAGGCCCCTGACCGGCCAAATAAATCGTTGGCCAGGGCTGTCTTTTCCAATCCATCAGGCATCAGGGAGAGTTTATTTGCAATTTCTTCAAAGAGCTGATCACTTGCTTTGAGTTTACCATTTACACCTGTTACTGAGATACCGAGAGTGGTATAGGCCAAGGCATCAGTTTTTATTCCCCTGGATGCGTTCATGGCAGAATCGGCCAGCCGCCGCATAGCCATCTGAAATTCTTCTGTACTCACCTCAGAAAGAGAAGCTGCGTGTTCAAGCTCCTGAAAAGCTTCAGCAGAAATACCAAGGGATTGACTCATTTTTTTGATACGCTCGCCAGTGTTGGCCGTAGTTTTGGCAAGGACAAAAAGAGATATAGCTGCTCCACTAACTGCACCAGCGATAGAACCGATTGAAATGAGTAAACCCTTGATGCCATCATCAAGTTGTTTAATTGGCTTACTATTTACATCAAAACCGATTCTAACGAAAAGATCCCTGAGCTTCACTTATTTTCCTTTTTGTTTTCGCTTTGCTTCCCATTGTGCATACTCTTCTGCTTCCTGCTGTATATCCAGCGCTTCATGAGCATCCATCAGATCATTGATTGACCATGACCGTCCAATTTCTTCTAGCGTGGCAATATGTGCCAACACCAGACGCCAGATCATCCATTCAATGTTGATGATCCCTGGTTCATAGCCCGACCGTGTAGTAATTTTTCGAAGTCGAGCTTTCCGCCGAAAAAATCACCGTATTCGACCTCCAGGGCGGCGGCCACAACCTTGAACAGATGCGGCAATCGGCCCCCGAAGTGCTCATCGAACACCCTGGAAAGATCGCCTTTACCTGAGTGCAATACCTGAGAGAGGAGCATATCAACGATGTACTCGATATCATTTTCATCGAGCCGATTACATAGCTGACTGACAATCATACCCAGATCAATGTCCAATTCCAGAATACTTTCGACATTGCCTCCACTCACCACCCCGCCAAGGGCAGGCCCGATAATCTTCAAAATCCTGGTGAGTAGTTTCAGGCTCTGTTTTGGAGGAAGTTGACAAAATGTATACTGCTCACCGTCAATTACTTTTTTTACCGGTTCGCGCATCAATTATTTCCCCCCACAATCGATGGGTCGATGATTTCACCCTTGATTATCCATTCACGAGTAGTCGCGTCTTTGCCATATTCGGCATCGGCAATCTTGATTACGGTTCCCTCCGGCATGGTATGCAGGCTCGTTCCACCCTTATCCATGATCATGCAGGGAATGAGCGATCCTGCCACCTCGAATGAACTTAAGGTAGCGTTATCACTGGATGCCTGGGGAAGTGTCAGGGTGACAGTACCCAGAAGGCTCGTATTCTTTGTCCTGGTCACTTCTCCGCTGGTGCCTTCGGTCATTTTCCAGCGATCATTGTCCCTGCCAACCTTGACGATATCCCATGATTTTATAATGCTTCCGCCAATGATTACGGATACCAAAGACGGGTCATACGTTTTTGTGCTCATTTTGCCTCACCTCCTATATGGCCAGCGTGCCGGAAATTGTAACCTTGTGCACTGCCCCTGCAAGCGTGGCCGAGAAGGTGATGCCATTGAGCCACCTGGCAGTCTTTTCCAGTGGGTCGATGTCGGCAATATCAGGAGTAGTTACAATTGCCGATCCTGCGGCCAAAAAGCCGGAATCAACCCCCTTGCCAAGTTGATACCTGATTTCATTCTCGATCACCGCAATCCCCTGAGTAGTAAAGGGAACCTTTTCGGAGTTGATCAACCTGGAAAAAATACGTTCGGCCATTCGTTGTTGAAGCCAATCCGAGCCTTGAATGATATCGATATACTCACCAGAAGCAACGCAACCCTCACCGGAAATAACGCTCACTCCAGCGATTTCTTCATAGCAGTTTGCGTTTTTGCCTTTGAGGTAATTTACCTCTGTAGTAGTGAAATAGTCGGCGATGATCCCTGCCAGCGTTTTAAATTTCCACGTAGTGCTTCCAGGGTTTTTGGCAATCTGTAATCCCACCCAGGCAGCATCAGGATAATTTGCCTCATCCTCACTCCAGATAAGCGCGGTTCGGTCATATGAAAGATCCTGCAGGGAACTGGCAAGGTCATCAGTGGCCGACGTGATAACATCGGCATCGGAAGAACAGGCGATATAAATTTTGGACAAAACCTCAATAGCTCCAGCAATAGCCAAAATTTCGGCTTTTATTCTGGTATTCGCTATCAGACAATACCAGTCGTCATCGGCAATCCGACATTCCGATATAGCTGTTGTCCAGGTTTCTGTAGCTGATCCATACTGATTGACCGTTACCGCATAAGCCGTAGCTCCGGTCAGGGCTGTAATGTCGGCAGTCATGGTATCGAAGTGTTTATTGGCATCGGTGCCAGTGAATTCAATAACAAAACCTGTGGCCAGCGTACCAGTTACGGTAACTTCGGTAATTGCCGTAAGCGCTTCAAGTGCCGCCTTTACAGCGGCTGCATTGGCGTCATAGGCAATGGCCGACGTGGTCTCGGCTCCCAAAATTGCGTGCCAGTGCCCAGCGGAAACCGTCCCAGTAAAAGTAATAGTTTGTTTAGCATTCACATTCGCATACTTCCGGCCCACCTTAAATTGATCAGGTGAACGATCCTGTGCCATGAGAGATTGAGCCATGAGATATAATCCATCTGTTTCCTCATAACCGTCTTCCAGCATCTCGTCAGGCTCGGTATACGTTTTGACCCGATCAAACACTCTGTAGGTTTCACCCAAAAGAAGAGGTGTCCCGAAACCTACGAGCGTCATCCTGGCCGTTTCCCGGCTAATTATGATATTAATTATATCCTGCAATCTGGTTCCCAATTAAAACACCTCCTTTTAGGTGGCATCAATATCCAAATCATTGAAAATATAGGTATCAATTACTCCATCAGCACTAAAAACACCCTCTGTTATGGTCACATACTGAATCTCTCCTGGTATATCATCAGCTTCGATCGCATAGGCAAAGAAAAAGTCAACTGCTGCCCGAAGCTCAAACTTAGTATCAAGCAATCTGGAAATATCCATCGGGTCAGAGTGCCCCCTAATGGCGAATCCGGCTGCACGTATCGAATCTTGCACCGTGGGCATGGCCAAAGAGTTAATCAGGCTGTCAATATAGGCAAGATGAGCATTTTCAGCAAAAACCTGCACGGTCAAGGTTATAATCTTCCGAAGAGGATAAGAAAAGGTATCAAGTCCTTTATATAGCTCTTCAGGGTTCCCTTCGCTCCTGACCCCGGATGAAAAATTAAGTGTGGCATAAGGAAGCGCGGGCCGTGGAGCATTCGACTTATCCCATATCGTGGCAATACCAAGTTTTGATGATACCCAATTGTATAGGGCAAGCTCTTTTGCCTCGTCTAGCCAGTACAATTTATTGCCCTTCGATCAGCAGCATAACAGCCTCATAATGAGGAAGTATGGTACTGCCGGAGAAATCGGCTATCTTCTGAACCTCATAATTCTTTCCGCCTCTAACCACGGTATCATTTACCCTGATTTCCGAAACCGTCAATATTTTCAAGCTTTCCCGTATTCGATCAGCTTCGATAAGTTGCAGAATCTCCTTACCGGTCAAGGGTTGAACATTAGCATTGATCGCGGATGATGATTCGGTTCCATCAACATAATGACCCTGTACATAGGAGCCTGTAGTACGGCGCTTGATCGTAATAATTTCAGCATCCAGAAGGCTCATTTGACTATCCTATGCGTGATGGATTGCCGCATACGTCCGGAATCGATAAGCGGATGTGAGCTTCCTTTAGCAATTTTGGTAGACGGTGCATTCTCTATTGCCCATTCAGGAGACTTGTCAATTTTTTCCACAATGCACTTTTGAAAAAAAAGCCCTAGACGATTAAGGAAAATATCCTTATTAATCTTGCCTAGAATAACATCAAGTTTAGCTTTATCAATTTTTTCCTGAAGCCTATCTTTTTGATCATCAAAAGTCAGCCTGATAAATGGCCTGGGTGGTATTGGTGCAAGATGCCCATGAAAAAAATTAGTTGGATCTCCGAATTCATTTTTGCTCGCATATTCCACCAGATCACTGCCCTGCTCACCGAAAAGACCCACATCTACAGCATTTCCACCTTTAACCGACATCCCCATAACTGCATTGACCATACTATCCCAATCCTTACGGTTATCCCTGATGTCAATTTTGACCTTTATCATGGCGTATACACCATAAACGGAATCACGCAACTACGGCGGATCTGATTGAATATCTGGCCGTAGCTGGTTTCATCATACCGGTTGCGATCGCGATAATTTACTTGAGCGTAACTTACCGATACCTGACCGGCACTCTCTGCTGACACCAGCCCGGCAGCTTGTTTGCTGCTTGCCGCTATAAGCGTCAGGTAATGCGCTGCCAGATACCGCTGCGCCCGCTCCTGTTTTGAACCGTAAATCGATGAAGAAATTTCATTAGCCACATCACTCAGTATCAATGTCCATGCATCAGGAGAGATATTGTCCAGCTCTGCCGCAATTGCCAGAACATTGTCCTGGGTAGTGTTAGCCATTTTTGATTATCCTCTCTATTTACTTTTCCTGTCCTTATCAATTTGCTCGATCAACCCGATTTTTTCCTTGAGCGCTTTCACTACCAACTTCCGTGGTCGTTCCTGTGCCTTCTCGATTGTCAGATATTCTTCCAATTCTTCCGGCTCCATTGTATTTTCAATTAAATCAATAGCAGAAGGAATGCTAAGAGATATAAAATCGACCGATTCAACTCCCACTTCGACCGGAACCGAAATATCACCCTTGAGTACAATGGCCTCAGTTTTTGGTTGAAATACTCTGATCAGTTTCAGATAATGATTCCGGAATCGTTCCTCATGCTGAGCATAAAGAGCTTTCCAATCCTCAGTACGAACTTCATTTTTTCCTGGGAGGAAGGTAACTTCTTTTTTCTTCCCATCAACTACATAAGGCAGGGTCAACATATTTGCCCCTCCATACAAAATGTACATAGATCCTCCCTTCCTTAAATCCCTGTAAAAAATAACATACCCAAAGGATACCGGACTACTACTCCGCCATGACGGGATTCGCAGGGAATAAGAAATTCAAGCCCCCTGGCCTGCACGGGAAGAAGTTGTATTTCAAGCGGGATACGCTGTTCAAGTACTTCAGGAGACCTTTCATAACAAATGGCGCCGTCTTCAGTCCCGCCCGTGAATGCATTGTCTAATTCAACCTCAAGGCAGTCGATAGTGGTCAGGCCAAAAGAATTCCCTGGTTTTGTCAGATATTCGCGGATAGTCATATCCGAATGGGTTGATCTTGGATAGGTTGAAAGGATATCGTACTGAGCCCTTGGCAAAAGCACTGTATCGGCCCGATGTATTCCATTACTTTGAATACTCACCCGCGTGGTCATTGCCTGAACATCGGTGATAATTTCATCAGGCGTTTTTTCAACCCAGGTGTATCCACCTATTCCTGTGGCACAGCCCAAAACTGGTATATTGGGGTTATTGAGCAGACCGATGATATTATATTCATCGTTGCCGTTCCAAACGATACTATCCTGCTCCTCGTTCATGGCCCTGCGTGCGGCGTCCATTTTCATGGTATCAAGCGGTCGATTAGCCATAAGTGCGGCCCTGATCTCCTGGGTATTCCATCCGCAAGAAGTAGCTACTGTTTTTACGGCCTGGGTATACTCTTTCCCGTACACATCTGCTCTCGGCAGGTCCTGGGCATAATTGCCGACGATCCTGGCCATACCGACCCTGCCGAACATACGGTAGGTAATAGTCTCAGCCCCTGGATTATCACGTCCGCTGACCGGTACAAACTTCCGATGTTTTAATTCGCGTTCCTTGAACTCATAGGCTTTTGCCTCAATATTTTCCAACTCGCGCTGAAAAAAGATCGTTTCATTAGCATCGAACCGATGCCCGATTGCCTGAAAAAAATCCCGTATTGCATCAAATCTGATAGCCATCTATATCACCTCCCCTACACTAATGTGCCAAGGTTTAAAAGAGCAATCCCGCCTGCGGCTGCGCCGGACTCAAAAAGTGAATGAGGTAAAGCTACCGCATCGGATGTGTCTGCATCATGTCGAAATGCCCCAAGCTGCTCCGTAGCCTCGGCAGAAAATCTCACATATGGAATGCTTCCTGCGGTTACGGCGCTTTCTACCCGTACATATATCCGGCCCTTACGAAGAATACTCATTGCAGAGTTGGCCGCATAACCTGGATTGTCGGCATTATCCCTTGCCTGCTCATTGGCATGAGAATGAACCGTTACTCCAAGACATGTAGTGATAGTAGTAATCTCAGCAGTGAGAGAAGGAAGATGAGCGCTTTTTTGCAATCCGCTCCAGGTATCGCGCACTACCAATATACCAAAAGGAATGGTTGATTCGTTCAGCACTTTATGGGCTACTGAACAGTTTGTAGTCCCGACAGCCGTAAATCCGGTTCCATGAACATCAGCCCGAACATATATTTTGCTCGTAGTCGATCCGGCGGAAGCGGTAACGCCAAGACCGGCCAGATTGACGGCGGCCAAAAGCATAGCAGCAAGCTCGACCGTAGTTTTGACCTCTGCGCCTGAATTAACCGTAACGGCGGTCCCGTCAATAGTGAGCGTGGTAGCCAGATTTGCGGCGGTAATAGTCACTTCATCTAATTGCATGGAGCCATTAGTGAATGTTTCAATTTCGTTATTGCCGATATCGGCCAATTGACCGGGAAGGCCAATAACCATACTATCATTTACTGAAATTTGCATTAGACCACACCTCCACTTGCCGTAGATTTATTCATGGCATCAAACCGGGTCTTTTCGATCCATTCTGCACGATAATCTTTCGGCCCCTGGTTTTGATTATTGTGGGCATCTTTAATAAACATTCCAAGCGAGGAGTTATTCACATCTTTTCCCGCCTGATCGAGCACTTCGACCACACTGTCATATCGTGCATTGATGTAATCATCCGACCGCCCTTCATGATTAAAATCAGGGGACATAGCCTTGATGATCGCCACCTTGATATCCTTTGGGGTTTTGCCTTTATGATCAACCTTGAGCTTATTGGCGGTGGCTTCGAGCACGGTCTTGGCCTTGAGCATCCCCTGAATCCGTGGAGAATCCATATTGGAAAGCTCGGTGACATCGATCTTTGCCTTTTTTAATTCTTCTGCGGTTTGATCAAATTTCGCCTGAACAGCATCCAATTTTTTGCCATTTTCTTTCTGCTTCTCGACTTCGGCTTTCGCCTCGTCAAGTTTTTTTTGGGATTCAGCCAACTTTACCGCCTGTATCTGAATTACACTGGCGGCTTCATCCAGCTTATCTCCAAGGCGTTCGACCGTAGAAAATGAATCATCGGCGATCTCGACATTGATTTCGTCCATATGGAACCCATCAAGCTTGATCTCCTTCTTTTTGAATTTAGCCATTTTTGGCCCTCCATTCTGTTTGTTATCCAATATCAGCCGCGCTCCCTGACCTGCCCGGCCTTGATCCACAATAGAAACATGATTGTATCTGATGTTTTTTTGAATCGCGTCGTAATGGCCCTCCCTTGGATGCTCTCCTGAAATAGACTCTGTGTCAGCATCATATCCGCAGGAAAGCTCTACCGGACGGCCGGCTTTGTGCCAATCGAGAATGTTTTTAACTGCCGTCTTATCCGTTACCTTGATGGTACAGGCTACAAAATCGCCTTCACGGATAATATCCTGGCCGGTAGTCCCTGCCTGGTGAGCTTTAATATTTTCTGCCGTCACCATCTCATCAGGGTGATAGTAGGTTACTGGTTGCAATTTGAGAGAATCCAGTGAAGCCTGAGAAAAGACCTCTTCTGGTGGGCGGTACTCCCTGACGAGTTTTCCGTCGTGGATGTAATCAAATATCCCCGTTCTGGTCGGCCTGGCTTTGCATATCAAATATCCTTCAGAAGTGAGTGCGGTTTTATCTTCTTTGATTTCATCAATACGGAAAGTGAGCGTTCTTTGTGCGGAGGGAATGGTATCTTTATGGGCTTCTTTCCAGGTTGAGTAAGCAATAGCTGCCCGCTTTTCCTGATTAGGGTATTCATGGTTCATCACAGGATCGGCCATAAAACGGCTGATAAACTCCTGCTCTTTTTCATTTGAGTGTGGTTTTGGAATTGGCATTTTGTTAACCCCTTCAATTTCAGTTATTGTATAGAGAAAATACCATGAAGATTTTGAGAAGGTAAGAACTTTTGTAGAACTTTTATAGAACTTTTATAGAACTTTTGGATATTGACAAAATAATAGAAGTGTGTTTTGCTGCGTCTTTATATTGAGATTATGGATAGTTATTATATTATTATGAGGGGCAAAAATGAAAAACAAGGTTATTATATTGATATTGTTTATTATTATTCCGTCAATATGCGTTGGTAATGAAAATATCGTTGGCTTTGAACTTGGGGAAATTTTTAAGGATTACCCAAAATACGAAGACCAAGATAAGAAAAAAGTACTCGATCATCTATATCAAGTCAACAATGTTAAATTCTTTGATTTTGTAGAAATTGAAACAGACAAAAATCATATCATAAGGGCATTATCATTTGCTAAAGAATACAAAATTAATGCTGAAAACCTGAATAGCGAAAAGAAGATAATAATCAATGACTTTAAGATAATTTTAAAAACGGTAGAAAAACGATTTGGGAAATTTGATACCAGCAATGTTGACATGCTAAACAGTCCACTTGGAGAGTCAAATTTTCATTTTATGCAAAAATTAGGCGATATGGCCATAAATAAAAAACCAAAGTCAAAAACAGTCGACTTGATTTTGATTGGGCTTCAGAGTGAAGAATGCCCTAATTTTATGATAGGAGAAACAAAAATAATAACTTTTTACTTAATATATACTGATTTATCGGCAAAGAAAAAAATGATAAAAATGTTCAAAGAAAGAATAAATGGGTTTTAACCTTTCATTTTTAAATCCAGCAATCCATCGCGCACCCAAACATCTACCATTTCACTCGTAGTAATCACCGGCGCATTCTGCGCATTGCCGATCTTGCGAATCGGAAGACCATACTTTTCGATATATTCACGCACCGTGACTTCCGACACCTGCAGGTATATTGCTATCGCTCGAATCCCGTTGATTACGGCCATTTTTTCCCTTTTATTTTAAAAATTCATCCAGCACTGGAAGCGCTGTACAACGACAGTTTTTTGTGATAATATCATTGGCAGAATACCAACCATTAACAGTTTCGAGGTTATAAACATGGCCAGAATATATACTACTGAACTTCTCGACAATGCGAAGAGGCTTTATAATGAAGGGATGATTCTCTCCGAGGTGGCAGGAGCTTTGAGAGTCAACGCTGGTAATCTCAGTAAGATACTCCGCGCTGATGGATTCTCCATATCCAGAAAATATCGCTCTTCTTACAATGCCAAACAATTCCCGATAGAATCTGCTATCAGGGATTATATTTCTGGTATGAGCGAACTCGCTGTTTCCAAAAAGTATGGAATAGAGAGGAATACTATCAGAGCTCATCTCCTTCGAAATGGCATTAAGCCTAGAAATGGCAGTGAAGCTAATATCATCAGAATGAGTAAACTCAGTATTGATGACAGAAAAAAGCTTACTGAAAAAGCTCATATCGCAATCCGTGGAACAAAAAAGAGTATTGAACACAGAAAAAAAATTTCCAAAGCTAGGGAGATCAATAAAGGCAACATTGGCTTTTGTGAGGAATTCCTGACAAATAGTTTGAGGGATAGAGGTATTGAATATATTCATCAAGCCGTTGTTAAAACTTATAACATCGACATTCTTATTGGTTCCATCGCCGTGGAATTGAGATGTGAAGCCAATAATCCTCTCAATAGGATTCAACAAAAAAAGAAAATCGAAGATCTCCTTAATAGTGGGTATCATGTTTTTTACATTCTTTTCAAAAAGAAAAGAGAGGTTGAGTTGTGCCTTGAAAATATAATCTCCGACATTCAACTCCTTCAAAGCCTTCCACATTCCACCACTCAATACAGGGTGATTAGGTGTAGCATTGAAAGATATACCAGAATCCGTAATGATCGTGGTCAATTCTTCTGTATACAATCTCCTGAACGTCCTCTTTATATCAGAAAAAATTAAAATTTTCACGTCAGAAGGAATGCACTGAAAATCCTCCCCAGGGTGCAAGTGCTCCCCATTGTTCCCCACGGGTGGCCCTGGTTCACTCCACGAAAAGGTTTGCCCGTCAACAGCCGCGTGCCTTGATCTGACCCGTTCATCTTTTGATGTGCTCCAGATATATTCCTTAACCCCTGCCCCGGTTTGTCGAAGCTCAGTTAATTTACCGTTATATTTACTGATTTGATCGCGTGCAATAAGATGAGCCCTACTATTCGTTACTTCAAATTGTGCATAAATTTCTTCTTCAAGAGTGCTTGTAGAAACTCCTCTTTCTACCGTGTGTCTGACCATCTGTTCAATTTTCGTCAGATGTTCTTCCGTAATACTCTTGATCAACGATACGTTTTTCTCCACGAAAGCGGAAACATGAGGCTCAAGCCATCGCTCCGAAACCAAGGGATTGATCCCCAGCACTGATTTAAACTGCCGGTCAAGTTGATTTTTATTGAAAATGGCCACTCTATGCGCTATATCGCTGGCCTTTGACTGGATACTGATATTAGGCATCCGGAGGGCTATATTAATCCTGATTTCGGATATTGTGCGGGTAATAAGCTCTCCGAACGATGTTATCATATCGATATGCGCACTATCGATTCGCATTTCCTCTTTATACTGCCTGATAATTTCGGGGATAACCGGAATAAGTTTTTCTTTGATATTTTGAAAAAGAGGATCGATTAAACCCAGAATTATTTCGTAGTATTCCCGTTCAATGCCTGTGGGTTGAAGCGGACGGGGTACCCTGCGGTTGCGTGGAAGACGATAACCTACGGCACGAAGAGCAACCCTGCGGCTTTTCAGAAGAGCAATAGCATTATTGGGCATTAATTTTACCCGTTATCATTTGATTTTGTTGCGTGCCATCCTCGCCTTGCCCTATTTGACCGGTCGCTCCTTGCGCTGTCTGCGCTTGCAAAAGCATCATTTGTTTCGCCTGTTCCTCTTGTACCTGTTTCTCAAATTCTGCCCGTGTTTTTAAATCAATGGTCATTTCTGTCGAATATCCATCAGGTCCAAATCTTGATTTACAAACTTCTTCGGGAGAATATGTTTGATTATTAATATAATTAGTATCTATTTCTGAATATAATTTACGTATCTCAGCAGTTTCCTTTTCGGTTTGCTGCCAGAGAGGCTTAAAATCAAATGACCAATTTTCAGGTTCCTTCCCCTTAGTGGCCGAATTTTTGGCCTTGAATATAATTTTGATGAGCTTCTCAAGTTGTCTGCGGATATATTTTTGTTGATAACCGGCAATCATATCATAATATGTCCGTGTGGTCTCGGTAGCCCCGGCCAATACCCCTAATGATTGTCCGAAAAGACGGGCTCGCGGAATATTTGATGCAGCGGAAATAAGCTCAATATAAATATTGAGCATTTCTACAAGACCTGCTATAGGTGTTTGAATTTTAGTAAGCTCTTCGTCCTCTCCGAGCAAAACAATTCCAAGGGAAGAATTGTTTGAAATAGCATATTGTGTACGGGTCATAAGAGCAGTCTGTCCCTCAATCGTTCCAAGCAGCTCAGCTAAATTAGGGAGCTTAAGCGCTTTAGTGATAAAATCCTGAAATAGAATAGCGCCGGATTGAATCGATACGCCATGACGCCTTAATTCTTCGTTAATCGATTGCAATACCGAATCATGCCAACCCGCATTACCGATTTTAATAATCTCCGGCAAATATGCGCCATCAAAACGAAGTAACCGTGATTCATGTATACGCTGACCTTGTCTTATGGCCGTACCTGCCGTAATCGGTTGAAGCCGGTATATCTCCGGCTGTCCAAAATTCGGCAAAAATACATCGTCGTAAGTTTTATCAATCCAGACCTGCCACCGGTCAACCACATTGAGAGACTTCAACTCAAAAATCCGATCCTCATTGAGTGGCGTATCCGGGGGTTGACCATCCGGCGCACCAAGAATAATAATTGACCCGCCATAAAGTCTGGCAAGTGTAAGAGCTTCCTCGATTTTAGTCTGTACCTCCAAAATATCCATTTGACCCATAATATCGGTAATAATATCTTGATCATCAGCCTTAATATCAATCCACTGCCTGGTGGCATCCTGCGGAATTGCTTCACAGATTTTCCGGGCTAACCAGTTATGCCTGAACATATCCTCAAGTTCAGTTTTGGTCAGGATAATTCCGGCAGAAAAACCAATCCGGTACATAGGATCTCTTGTCCCACCAAATCCGTTATAGGCGTTAACAAACATATCAAGCCGTGCATGATCACGATGCTTTGCGGTCTGTTTTGCTTGTTCAATCTGATTCATTTTGTCATCCTTTTATTTTTTCCCTGCCAAAACATCAGCGACCGATATTTTTTTCTTTTGGAAATATCTCAAAGCCATACTCAACATATCTGCCTGATCCATAGTAGCGCTTAATGGAAACCCGCCTATCTCCAGTTCAAATGCCGGAAGCCATGAAGCTATATAAGGAAGCCATATCCTGCCGGATTCAACAGCAGGGCTTTCGGTAGCCAACCTGGTGATTTTATCTGCTTCAGGCTCAAAAGGAAGAATTGAAAATTTTGTTTCCTTTTTCATTTCCTGAATCAGGGACGATCCGGTTGATTTATCCTCAATCACGATTACATGAGGATTATATTTCTCGGCTAATGATTTTGCTATGCGCTTTCCTTGGGGATAATCCATCCATTCGCGGAAAACATCGATCAGATATAATCCGCCATTTTTGGCTTTTACCCAGGTTCCGCATACCCAGGGACAATTGAGTAATTCATTTGCTTTCTGTGCCGTATCCCAAAATTGCACAACCTGAATCCATTGATCCTTGGTAGGCAAAACACTATATCGCTGAAACCAATCAAGCTTAATAAGTCCACCCTTAGCGGGAACAGGACTTTGCTGCAATTGCCCGCTTGCGCCGTAAGTGCCAAGTGTGCGTTTCTGCTCTGCCACCCATGCAAGCGGAAATCGTTCAGGGCAAAGCAGTTCCCCTTCGATCGTCCGGGGATCTTGCGTCCCCAGGCAGGTTATGCACTTCCTGGCGGACTCATATTCCATCGGCAGGCATAAATGCTCATACTGGCCGGTCTTAAGCACATGTCCGGCCAGATCCTCTCCGTGAAGGCGCTGCATGATAATGACAATAGCCGATTTTTCGGAATCGTTAAGCCTGGTGGAAAGCTCCTGATCAAAGGCATCGAGAACATTCTGACGTTCCTTTTCCGAGAACATGGCCGATTTTGCATCATGGGGATCATCGATGATGAGCATATCTCCACCCTCGCCAGTTATGCCTGAGCCAATCCCAAAGGCCATGCGACACCCACGATGATTGTTTTCGTACCGGCTTTTCTGATTCTGATCACCGGTCAGACTGAATTTATCCTTCCAACCTTTTTGAAACCAGGAGGAAGTGAGTAATCGCCTGGATGCGAGCGCATCTCTCACTGCAAGCCTGTCTCCATGCGATACAGTCAAAAAACGCCTGGTCGGATCTTGCAGCCAGACCCAGACCGGCCACATAACCGAAACGATCGTTGATTTGGAGGATCGTGGAGGAATATTGATCACCAGGCGCAGGATCTCCCCGCGAGTAACCGCCTCAAGGTGGGTACAGATTGCATCAATATGCCAATTGCCGATAAAGGGACGGGAGGGCTCAATTATCGGCCAGGCGGATTCGATGAAGGCATGCAGGGATTTTTCGGCTTGAGCATACATCTCCTGGCATTCTATCTCAAACCGTTTTTCTGCCAATTTCAACCATTCCTCGTCCGAATGGCTATTTAATACTCGTGGGTTTAATTCCAGTAATTGCATATCTTGCAATATCTTCTTTACTCCATCCCTTAAATCGATCAGCAATCACAATTGGTCCGCCATCTTTACCTGTGTATTCTTGTTTAGTGGGCGCATCCAATCCCAAAAGTTTACATTCGCGTTCGATCAATTTATTTATTTCTGCCAGGAAGCGAGGGTCTCCTGCTCGTGTTTCAGTATGAACGGTTTGATTTATCGGCTTCAATGATTCTCCGATCATATTGCCAAGCTCGTCCTTCTTCTCAATTATTTTGCCCAAAGCTGTACGGGACTTAAATTCTTCGTAGGATCGATGCCAACCTTCAAAAGCTTTTTTTTTAAGAGTGCAATTTCAGCAAGTTTTTCTACTATTTTCTTATCACGATTAATAGCTGTTAACCGTTCCCATTCACGTTCAATAATTTTAATTTCCCGATTAATCATCCCTTGACTGAGGTGCAGTCTTTCCGCTATTTCTGTTTGTGAAAGTCCCTCAAGATGCCAGGCACTTATCAATTCTCGTTCTTTTTTGATTTGTATTCTAGTCCGTTTTGGTGCCGCCATTTTATTAACTTTATTAATAACTATTTCAACTTTTTAAATTAACACAAAAGTTAAAATAGATTGTAATTGCTATACAAAAGTTATTTTTGATACAATCTTTTAAAAAAGGAGACCTTTATGCTTGATCGTACCAAGAGCATCAGAAACTCCACGAAAAGCATAACTTTTTGATTTAGTTTTCAATTTGCGAGTGAATTTGGAATTGATCATTGTTGATTTCAATTTTATCATATTTTCTTATCAGGCCACTTTCACTGCCTTCTGCCCTGTAAACTCTTCCCATCGGGTAATAATAACATCAATATAGCACGGATCAAGCTCCATAGCAAAGCAGCGCCGATTGGTCTTCTCACAGGCGATAAGGGTAGACCCTGAGCCTCCGAAAGGCTCAAACAGAAGATCTCCCGCCTTGCTGGAATTTTCTATGGGAACTTTCACTACCTGAACCGGCTTTTGATTCGGGTGTAGGGACCTGTTGAGCTTGTTTCCCTTGTCATCCACCCTGCCTGCAAATGAATTGAAGGAAGCCACCTCCAGGAGGTTAGGATGATTCGGTTTGCCATAAAACTGGGGAGATCCCTTTGCCAGGTACAATATTGGCTCATAGATCCAGGTATAGTGGCCAAAATTCATGGCAGGAACGTCTTTCAACCAGATCAGGGTGTTTCGCCACTCAAACCCTGATTCAACAGCCACGGTTCTAAAGTCGATGACCGTTTTCTCTGCATAGCAGACATAAGCTGGAGCATTATCCTTGAGCACTGCATATATGGAGTCATATACGCTTTTCAAGAACCCTCTGAAATCCTTCAGGTTGTCATTCTTGATCTTTCTTCCGAAAGTATCTTCATAATCCACATTGTAGGGAGGATCGGTGAACACCATGTCTGCCATCTTTCCCTGCATCAGCCTTTCCACATCCTCCCGTTTAGTGCTATCGCCGCACATAAGCCGATGCCTGCCAAGCTGGTAGATATCGCCAACCCTAGCCTTTGGCTCTGCCGGAGGATCAGGCACCGTATCAGGATCAGTATTGCCTCCGCCTCCTGGCGTTTCCTCGACCTGAAAAATTTCCTTCAATTCATCATCACCCCAACCAACATCCTTCAGCATATCTACATCAAAAGAAGCAAGTAAGTCAAAATCCCATTCACCGGTATTTTTATTAAGACGTAAATTAAGCTCCTTTTCCTGTTCCCCGTCTAACTCCACATATACTACAGGTACAGAATCAATATTCAACTTTTGCGCAATCTTCAATCTCTGATGCCCACCGATAACTATATTCATTCGCTCAGAATGCCGATTGACAATGATCGGATCAATCATGCCAAATTTCTTGATACTGGCTTCAAGATCCTTCGCCTGTTTCTCGGTCATCCGGCGTGGATTGTATTCAGCAGATTTCAACTGTACTATAGGAATATATTCTATATTTTTACGATCCATATAAACTCCTTATCTTATATTCCTCAATAATAATCCCATATATTCATAATTGTCAACAGGATAACAATATTGACAAATCCATTTGCAAAATTTCAAATCATAATATCAATAAAAACAATACATTTCGCAGTTTTGCCAGGGGCTTTCGCAACTTTGCAATTTCTATCCAAGTTGACATAATTTTCGACCGATTAGTCGAATCACCCTACACGTCTGGGCGAGCAGAGATAGTACAACAAAATCAATAGGATTGACTATATCTTCCATTTTCTCCCACCTATAGCTCGACCGATCGGTCGAACGCTGAAAAGTTAACTTATTGATTTTATTCATAATTCATTCATTTATTATCCAATAATGCCTAATAATATCAATAAAATCAATGACTTAAATAGATAATACCGGACGCACCGGCATGACTCCCCAGTCAGGCCCAAAAATATCATACTGGAAACTATTGATTTTATTGATGCAAATAAAATAAATATAATCACTATGCTTTTTTTGCTAAAATGGCACACTGATTGCAACTATATATTGTCATACTGATTAAAAAAACACGGAGAAAAAAATATGAAAAAAAAAATAGAATCAAAGCAACGCCGCCGTATGCTGCGGCTGGAGTTGGAGCTGGAGCTACTCAAACAATTTGAAATTTTGTGTATCCAAAAGGACATTCCAAAAGCTCGCGGGGCTGAGGATGCCCTGCGGGAGTGGATTGAAAGGGAAAGAAAAAATGCATAAATTAGCAATTTTGACATATCCGACCGGAAAGGCCGGATATGTGGGCAGTGTGCCCACGGAACTATGCAAAAAAAATAAACAAGGGAATATGGCTTCAATAGTATTTGATACCCCGAAAGATGCCATATTGTTTGCGCAAATAAAGGGATACGATGCGAACGGAAACAATGTGCCCGCGTAGGCGGCATGGAGGAATTAAAAATGGATGCAAGATTAAAATCAACCAACCAATTCGGAATTGAGCTTAGATTCGCGGCTAAAAAATCTGATACCTGGCCGAGCTACCATGCAAGAGCGCCTCTCGGAAAGCGTGGGTATTGGTACGGGGAAGAAAAATCCCACAGTTACCTCGGAATCTCCCCCGATCCCAGCGAGTTGGAGCTTTATGGGTTCAAGATTTAGCATTTTGCCGCACCCTGCCCACTCGCCTGATGGTGGGCAGGGTGGCTGCACAAGTCAGCGGCCCCGGCAGTACGGGGCCGCATAACCATGAAATCCCCATGTCCATGACGGGGGCCGAGGGAAATGGAGAAAGAAATGGAAACGATTCAGAAAAACGAAAAAGGAGAAATTCTTTGCGATCCTCGCGATATTTCCGAAGTAGCCGATGATTTCTATCAATACCACGGAGGATGGGCCAAGACCGTGACCGGCATCGACAAAACCAAAACCAATGGGTACTCCCTCCAGGGGAGCTTCTTGAATGGGCCCGAATGGATTCCGGTAGGCGGCCTGGTACTTGGTTGCTCCTGGCAGGGTAGTTATAAGCATCCAAAAAATGTTACACGCTATTTTTTGTGCCAGATGCAGGAGGACGGTACATTGAAACGATTGGATCGGATCATCGATCCGAAGTCGTGGGCTACCGATCTCTGGCCTGCGATCGAAAAAGTCCTGATGTCTCCTGCTCCAACTCCCGCAGTTCCCGCTACTTCCGAAACAGCCGTGAATTCTCTGATAGAAGGATTCACCGACGCGGAAATTTTGGCGGAGGTCAAGCGGAGGGGACTGAGCCTGTAGTATTACCTACCCAGCCACTCCCACGAGTGGCTGCATAGGCGATGAACAGAAGTATGGCGAAAACAATGTGCCCGCGTAGGCGGGCGTAAGGAGGATTAAAAATGGAACGAAAAAAATTAACAAAAGCGATGTACCTTTTGTGTCTTCAAGCTGAAAAAGATACTGAAAAATTAATTCTCAGAAACAATCCGAAAGCCCTCAACGGATTGAACACACCAGAAAAAAGAGCATGTTTCCGCGTCGGATTTGATGCGGGAATCCATGCCGTCACCGGAACTTTTACGAATCCCGACACTGATCAGGAAAAATTTTTCGGGTGGAGAGCTTTGCACCCGAAAAAGGCAACTGAAAACGACGCCTTTTTTGCTTCCTGTGGAAGCATTCTTTCAGAGTCGTGGAAATAAGTTTGCACCGCACCCTGCCCACCCTTCCGAGAGTGGGCAGGGTGGCAGCACAAGCCAGCGGCCGGCAGCACGGGGGCCGCATAACCACGAGATCCCCAGACCCCCACACGGGGCTGAGGGAGGAGGTAGCTAGGCAAACTTGGGGCCTTGCCAGCCCCACGTCTGTAGTATCACCTACACGGCCACTCCCACGAGTGGCTGAGTAGGCGATGAACAGAAGTATGGCGAAAACAATGTGCCCGCGTAGGCGGGCGATGGAGGATTGAAAATGGCCATAGAATTCCAATATGATTATTGCGCCAATCATGGTCATGATTGGCAACAAATTTCCAGTCGAAAAGGAAAACCGATGGAAGAGAATAATAGATTACCCGAATGGGCAATCTATTATTACCAGACAGAGGAATATCAGTGCTCGATTTGTGGAATGAAAACTGTAATGTAGAATAACAGATTGCTAAGTGGACAATATGCCCGCGTGAGAGGTCTCTGGAGGAGTTGAAAATGCTCACAGGTGAGAGCTGAGAGTGGGCAGGGTGGCAGCACAAGCCAGCGGCTTCCGGCACGGGGCCGCATAACCCTCCCTTCCTCGCCACCATCAATCCTCACATAATTTTTCCAGAATAATTTCGATCCGTGGATTCTCCGAATACCACTTTTCCGCCTCAATCCTCACGATCTGACTATCGTTCGCATAAAAAATACCCTGCATGGCATCCTTAACCAATTTCACCAGATTATCCAAATCGGGTTTCGTGGCAGGTCGCAACTTTCCCGCTTCCGCATAATCCCGCCTGCGATTGGAAAATGATTTCGGAATCA